>Ga0334901_1000423_pt1 | contig 59114 bp, 56 predicted proteins | sample GraSluR3_MG_3_FD_207216 | JGI IMG/M metagenome (GOLD analysis project Ga0334901, IMG submission 207216) | Sludge microbial communities from methane-producing bioreactor in Wageningen University, Netherlands - Granular Sludge_15_08-R3 | ecosystem: Engineered > Bioreactor > Anaerobic >...
CCCTGCCACTCAATTATCACAATTTGGATACTTTCGCCCCGGTGGTGCAACAGCAGGTGAACCTGGAGAAAATAGCGCTCTATTACTTCGAGAAGAACCACTTCAGTGAAGCGCTGAGTGCGTACAGCATGTTGGCCGAGGAGGGGATCGGCAAGAGTGAGGTGTGGCAGAAAATAGGGTACTGCCGACAAATGCTGGCTGATATCAGGGGAGCACTGGATGCCTACCTCCATGCGGAACTACTGGATGAACAGAACAGCTGGGTACTGCATCGCATTGCCAGCTGCTACAGGGTGTTGAAAGAGCCCGAGTCGGCACTTACCTACTACCGCCGTCTGGAGCAACTCCGTCCCGATGATCTGAACATACAATTGCAGATCGGTCATTGCCACCTGGAGTTGAAACAGTACGAGACGGCACTCAACAACTACTTCAAAGTGGAGCTGCTGAACAGCAGCAACACCCGTGCCTGGCGATCCATTGCCTGGTGTGCCTTTCTCTCGCGCAAGTTCGATGTAGCGCAAAGCTATTACGCCCGTATCCTTGAACAGAAGCCCAATGCGCATGATTATCTCAACGCGGGGCACGTACAGCTCTGCCTGGACAACAGCGGCGAGACGGTGAATCTCTACCGCCGGTCGCAGGAGCTGGCCGGCAGTTTTGAGAATTTCCGTGAGCTGTTGGCTGAAGATGAGGATGAACTACAGGAGGCCGGGGTTGATATCTCAATCCTGCCGATCATCCTCGACGGGATGTGTTACGGCAGTGATCTCTGAATCGTTGTAGTAAAGCAGCTACAGCCTGCTCACCGGTACCAGCCATTTAGCAGGATCTGTTCGTAGGCCCTCTCCGGCACAAAGGCACGCATATCCCTGCCCTCGCGAATACTCCGACGGATGAAGGTGGAGGAGATCTCAATCATAGGGGCATCCACCAATCGTATCCCTTCGCTCAACCCTTCCGGGATCACGACTTCTTCTCCCGCGCGGGGATAGATCAGCATCGGGTAGGAATGCAAGAGACGCTCATACTCTTTCCAGAGTGGGAGCTGGTTCCAGTTGTCAGCACCGATGACAAGCGTGAAGTGCTTATCGGGATGATGAGAGACGAGGTGGTCCAGGGTATCAATGGTGTAAGAGGGCCGTGGCAGACGAAACTCCACATCCGACGCTTTCAGGTTATCAAAAGGTAGCAGGGCGGAGCGCACCATCTCCAGGCGATGATCGTCATCAAGGAGGTCATCTGCCTCCTTCAACGGATTGTGAGGGGAGACCACCAACCATACCTCGTCAATGCAGGTAAAGGAGCAGATGTAGGAAGCAAGCATCAGATGGCCCGCGTGAATAGGGTTAAACGATCCGGAGAATATGGCAATTTCCTTTTTCTGCATATGTGATATCCAAGTTTTGTTACCTTGAGGATTATCCGTTATCAATTGACCAGTGACACCTCGATACTGGAAAAGAAACAAAGTGGGCACTATCCGGCAAAAATAACAAAAAAAAACCGATGCACCTTTGCAGGCACACCGATCTTTTCATTCTTTTCGTTAAGAGTACGCTCTAACTTGATTTCTTAAATAGGGAGATGATCCACAGCAACAGCACGGCGCCTATCAAAGCGGTGACAAAGCTGGGGATCACGCCGCTGCCGGCGCTGATACCCAGAAGGCCAAAGACCCAACCGCCAATAACCGAACCGGCGATACCCACCAGGATATTCACCAGCAATCCGAAACCGCCACCTCTCATCAGTTTGCCAGCAAGCCATCCGGCAATTGCTCCAATAATAATCCATCCTAACCAACTCATAAGCACTTGTTTTAAATGTGAATAATTCCGCCGACCATTAAGGGGTCGGTTTACTTCAATAAACAGCAGGATACAATGAATTGTTTAAAATTAACGAAAAAAATCTGTTCAGCTCATCCGGCTCTTGTAATCCTCGTAAGTGAAACGGCGATAAAGCACAAAGGTGTCCTCAGCACTCCACAACCCGATGGAGGGGTGTGTGACACCGTTGAAAAGGGTACTTTTCACGATGGTATAGTGGATCATATCCTCAAAAACAATGGGATCACCCACATGCAAAGGATTATCGAACGACCAGTCGCCCATGAAATCGCCACTCAGACAGCTGTTCCCCCCCATACGGTAGGTAGGCTTACCCGCCACCGGCTCCTGATAGGCACCCCTGATGCGGGGTTTGTAGGGCATCTCCAGGCAGTCGGGCATGTGACAGGCAAAGGAGACGTTAAGCATGGCGGTCTCCACCCCCTGATTTTCCACGATGTCGGTAACGGTAGCCACCAACACACCGGTCTCCCAGGCAAAAGCACTGCCCGGCTCCATGATGATCTCCAGGTGGGGATAGCGCTCTTTGAGTCCCTTGAGCAGGCTGACCAGGTGATCGATGTCATAATCCCTGTGGGTCATCAGGTGTCCACCTCCCAGGTTGAGCCACTCAATCTGACTGAAGAGATGGCCGAACTTCATCTCTACCACCTCGAGCGTCCTTTCCAGGTCGTAGGAGTTGTTCTCGCAGAGGTTGTGCAGGTGAAGGCCGCTGATTCCCTCGGGAAGATGGAGCCCAATCCTGTCGGCCGTGACTCCCAGACGCGATCCGGGCGCACTCGGGTTGTAGAGGTCGGTCTCCACCACCGAGAAGCCGGGGTTGATGCGCACACCACAACGGACATCCCTGCCGGAGGCTTTCACCTGAGGGTGAAACCGCTCGAACTGGGAGAGTGAGTTGAAGGTGATGTGGCTGCTATAACGCAGGAACGTGGGAAACTCCTCATCGGTGTAGGAGGGGGCGTAGGTGTGTGCCAGGCTCCCCATCTCCTCGTAGGCGAGCTGTGCCTCCGCTACTGAACTGGCGGTGGAGTGGGCAATATACTCGCGGATGATGGGGAAGGATTTCCAGAGGGCAAACGCCTTGAAAGCCAGTATGATGCTTACGCCGGTGCGATCCTGCACCGAGCGTATCAGCGCCAGGTTACGTCGTAGTAGCGACTCCTCCATCACGTAACAGGGAGAGGGTATCTGGGTGAGATCTATCATCGTGATTTCTTATTCTTCATTTGTACTGTATCGCCCTACATGCACCTTCTCCCAGGGCAACAGCTCCAGGGCGGCAGAGGGCCGTTCTTTCTCTTTCACACCGAAGGCAACCACGCAGAGCACCTCCAGTGGCATGGGGATACCCAGCAGATCGTTGATGTACTCACCCGCCGACATACTGTCGGAATAGGAGCGGTTGCGCACCTGCACCCAGCAGCTGCCCAGTCCCAGCGACTCAGCCTGCAGCTGCATATTGATGGCCGCGATGGAGGCATCCTCTATCCAGGCATCGCTATCAAGGGGGTTGCCCAGCACCACCACCGCCAGTGCAGCTCCGGCGAGGAGGCCGCCGCTGTTGGGCTTGCAGCGCGACAACGCCTCAAGCATCTTTTTCTCCTCGACGGCGATAAATTCCCAGGAGCGACTGTTCTTAGAGGTGGGTGAAAGCAGTGCCGACTCCAGCAGGGCGCGCGTCTGGTCGGGTGTCAGCAGCTCACCGGTGTACCGGCGGGTGCTGCGACGGCGTAACAGCAGTTGTTGAAATGGATCCATCGTGACACTCATTTTATAAGGTGCAATGATACGAAAAAAGAACGATATTTACATCATGGCCCGTGAAAATAGGACGGTGCACCGTACTATTTATATAGAACTGTTCTAAATTAGAAGAATTTTGATTATTTTTGTGCCCAAACGAACAATCTACTATGTTTCATACTCCGAAGACAAAGGTGAGACCTGCCACTAAGATGGCGGAACTGATCGATGCCAACCCTCACCTGTTGCTGATGCTGCAGCATTTCAACATCGATTTCCGGGTGAACGACCTGACGGTGTGGCAGCTCTGCATACGGCAGGGTATCAGCGAGAATCTCTTTGTCAGCATTGCCAACCTCTATAATGGCTTCGACATCAGAGGGCCACAGCCCTTCACACGTGGTGACCTGCTTCTGGTGATCGACTTTCTCAAGAGCAGTCACGACTTCTACCGCAGAGAGAAATATCCACAGATCAGTAGCTATATACGACAGCTACAGGAAAACCACCCTGTCAGAGAAATGAAGCTGCTGGAGAAGTTCTTCAAAGAGTACTTCGACGAGGTACTGGAACACCTGGATTATGAGGACAGCACCGCTTTCCCGTACTTCATCAGCCTGCTGGAGGGAGGAGAAAACGACAGGCTGGGAAAGCGTTACTCCTCGAAGGTGTACGGCGATCACCACACCGATATCGAACTGAAGCTGCAGGATCTGAAAAACCTGCTGTTGATGTACGTGGACATTGAGGGAGACCTGGAACTGCGCCGTAAGCTCCTTTTCGCCTTGTATGAGCTGGAGTTCGATCTCTACATCCACTCGCTGATTGAAGAGAAGATCCTGATACCTTCGGGACAACGGATAGAGAAGGAGGTAAATGTATAGTCCGCGCCTTCATATCGCCATCATGGAGCCTTCCAGGATCATCTTCGAGGGGTTGCAGACCATCATCTGCCACTCCTCGCTCGACTGCCGGGTGAGCCGCGTGGAGCGGTTGGAGGAGTTAACGGAGATGATGGAGCATACTCCCGTGGAGATCCTGATTGCAAACCCGATGCAGTTCGTCAACCTGGAGAAGGAGGTTAAAAAGCTGCGCAAGAGCTATCCCACCCTTGCCATCGCCGGTATCGACTTCGGCATCATTCACCGCCAATCGATACTGACCGATATCTCCTTCACCCTCTATGACACACCCGAGCATATCATCCATTCACTTACCCGGCTGCAGGAGAAGAGTCAACACCCGGAAGAAGAGAAAGAGGAGAACAACCACCTCTCGCCGCGTGAGATAGAGGTGCTCACCTGCCTGGTGAACGGCATGCTCAACAAGGAGATTGCCGATCATTTGCACATCAGCGTACACACGGTGGTGCGCCACCGTAAGAACATCACCCAAAAAACCGGGATCCGTAGTCAGTCCGGTCTCACCATCTACGCCATCTCGAAGAAAATCATCCATCTGGAGGATATGGAGATATAACGACTACCTATTGCATCACATCGCTACCCCGGACATCCAGTGCACCTTCTCTTTCGGATCACTGCGAATCATACTGATTCAATCCCTTATAATGACCATCTCACGACTGTTAAAATACCCATAACAAGTCATTGTGATGCTGCGATTCTCTTCGTATCTTTGCTGCATTCAAAAAGAAATGTATCAGACCAACAATGAAACAGACTACAATAAAGCGGAATCTATTCTTGCTGATGGCTATTCTATTGCAGATATCACTCTTCGCACAGGCAGACCCGAGTGACGCCATGCTGTTTGGCGATGTGAAGGTGAGAGGAACGAATAACCATATCCCCTACGCCACAATCTTTGTGAAAGGTACCACCATGGGTACTGTTGCCGATGAGACAGGTCATTTCAAGCTGGCCCACCTGCCTGAGGGAAAGCAGACCATCGTGGCACAGTTCGTGGGCTACAAATCGGAGGAGATAGAGGTGGTGATGGAGCAAGGCAAAGGCAGGGAGCTCTACTTCGAACTGGAGGAGGATCTCTTCAACCTGGAGCAGGTGGTGGTGACCGGCACCCGCACACAGCACTACGTGAAGAGCGTGCCGGTGCGTACGGAGGTGGTCACCTCGCAGGCCTTGAAGAACAAAAACGCCTGGAACGTCTTCGAAGCGCTGGAAGGAGTACCCGGCATACGGGTTGAGAACCAGTGCCAGGCCTGTAACTTCACCATGGTGCGGATGCAGGGGCTGGGCTCGGAGCACACGCAGGTGCTGATCAACGGGCAGCCGGTCTACTCGGGACTGGCCAGCGTCTATGGGCTGGAACAGATCGGCACCGGTGATGTAGACCGTATCGAGGTGGTGAAAGGTGCCGGCTCCGCGCTCTACGGCAGCAGCGCCATCGCCGGAGCCATCAACATCATCACCCGCGAGCCCTCGCCTGTGCCGATGGTGAGCGCCGACATACAGTTTGGCAGCCACCAGACCAATGTCTTCAACCTGAACGCCTCCATGCGTAATGCGAAAGGCAACATCGGGCTTAGCCTCTACGCCCAGAAGATCGATCATGGTGTGATCGACGCCACCGGCGAGGGGATGAGCAGGGAAGAGGTGAACGGTAAAGACGGCATCTCCGACCGTGTGGCCTCGAAGCTGCACAACGTAGGTGCATCGCTATATATTGATGATCCTCTCTTCGGCAACGACCGGCTGGTACTGCGTGGCAAGGCAATCAACGAGAAGAGAGAGGGCGGGGTGATCACCGGCGACCTCTACAAAAACCCATTTACCGAGGGTACGGAAAACATCTCCACCGACCGCTACGAGGCAGAAGCCAACTACAGACTCGAGTTGGAGAGCGGTGGGGAGATCAACTTCAACAACTCCTTCATCAACCACAACCGTAACGCCACCAACGACTCCTTCCTGGGTGATTACCTGGAGACACACGACGGGATGTCGCCCGACGTGCAGGTGCTGCGTCCTTACCTGGCAGAGGAGCACTCACTGATCAACACCCTCACCCTGGGCCGGCAGCTAGGCAGTCACAGCCTGCTATTCGGGCTGCAGCACTACGTGACACGATTGAACGAATCGGGCATGTATCTGGTGGTGGATGAGGGCAGCGACTGGTATGGTGAGTCCTATCGCTCTACGGCCCGCAAGCATGCACACGAGATGGGTGCGTTCCTGCAGGATGAGTGGCAGGTAACGGAGATGTTGACGGTGGTGCCGGGACTGCGCATCGACCGTCACAGCTCGGGTGAGGAGTATGCCTCGGACCGACAGGTGTTCGACAGCGATTTTCCCGAGACATCCTTCAGCAGGATCAGTATCAACCCGCGACTGGCGGTGAAGTACCTCGCCGGTGAGCATCTCACCCTGCGTGCCAATGCGGGCACCGGCTTCCGTGCTCCCTACGGCTTCTCGGAGGACCTGCACCTCTGCAGCGGCTCACCCCGTGTATGGAAATCGTCGGAGCTGGAGGCGGAGACCTCGCGTAGCATCAACCTCTCGGCGGACTATTACGGACATGGCTTCCAGGTGAGTGCCAACCTGTTCCACACCTACCTGCAGAACAAGATCGACTTCACCGACGCCGACGAGCAGGTGAAGAACCTGGGATACACCTACCAGTGGCGCAACATCGACGATGCGGTGGTACAGGGCCTCGAGATGAGCCTACAGGTGACACCGATCCGGTATCTCAACCTGGGCGCCGACTTCGGCATCAACAGCGGGCACTACAAGAATGTGCGTGAGGACTGGAAGGGAACCCCCTATGAGCGCGTGAGTGACCGCATCCCTCGTTTCCCCTCCACCACAGGCAGCATGAAGGCGGAATATACGCCACACGACTGGACCTTCACACTCTACGGGCTCTACCAGGGCAGCATGCAGATCGACTACATCAGCGAAGATGCTGCCGGCACAAAGATCAAAACAACCGATCCCTACATGACCTTCAACGCCAGCATCTCAAAAAGAATCGGCATGGTACGCCTCTACGGTGGCGGTAAGAACATCTTCAGTTACCTGCAGGATGAGAAGCATCTCGATGATGCGGCCTTCCTCTATGCTCCGGTTTACGGTGCGCTCTGGTACGCCGGCATATCTGTCACCATCAGCCATTGATTGCCATCGTTACGGTCAAAAGCCACTCACCGCAGCTCGCGGATCACTCTGTGTGATTTGCAGACGGGATGGTCTTACTTCCCAGGTTTTAACCGGATATTTGCCCCAATCGGGCATGAATGAATCTGAACCCGTACATCATTCTGATGTAGCGGGTTTTTTCTGCCCGATTTGTTAAACATTTTAACCTTCTTGAATGTTTCACTCCTATGCACACTGACCGGCATCGGGAGAAGGTAGCAATTCTCCACAAAACTGCCGCGAATGTTGTATGGTATCAGAAAAAAATCATAGCTTTATTGCGGTTTCTTAATCAAAATATCAGCACACTGAACAAGCATACCCCCAACAAGAGGTATCTATCTAATAATATGCGAAATAGAAAAATCACACAACTAATTTACAGGATATGAAGGTACATGAATATCAGGCAAAAGAGATGTTTGCCGCCTATGGGCTTCCCGTGGACAAGAGCATCGTCTGCCGCTCGGTGGAGGATGCCGTGAAGGCCTATGAGCAACTCGATGCACAGAAGGTGATCGTGAAGGCACAGGTACATACCGGTGGCCGGGGAAAGGCTGGCGGTGTGAAGCTGGCAGACGGAGAAGCGGAACTGCGCAAGCATGCGGCCGACATACTGGGCATGGACATCAAAGGATTTACCGTCGATCGCATCCTGGTGGGCCAGGCAGTACACATCGACAAGGAGTATTACGTCAGCTACGTCATCGACCGCAGCAGCAAGGCGGCCATCCTGATGCTGAGCCGCGAGGGCGGGATGGACATCGAGGAGGTGGCACGCACCACACCCGAGAAGATCCACAAGTTCGTGATCGACCCCTCCATTGGAGTGCCTGATTACCTGGCACGGGAGGCAGCCTTCACGCTGTTTGACGACATCGCGCTGGTGCGCAAGGCGGCACCGGTGTTCCAGAAGCTCTACAAGCTGTTCGTGGCCAACGATGCCTCCCTGGCGGAGATCAACCCGCTGGTGCTCACCCGGGAGGGGGAGATCATGGCGATCGATGCCAAGATGACTTTCGATGACAATGCCCTCTACCGCCACCCGAAGACGGCAGCGCTGAACGAGCCTAGCGAGGAGGAGAAGAAGGAACAGAGCGCCAAGAGCAAGGGGTTCAGCTACGTGCACCTGGGCGGCGACATCGGCTGCATGGTGAACGGTGCGGGACTGGCGATGGCCACCATGGACATGATCAAGCTCTACGGCGGCAACCCCGCCAACTTCCTCGACATCGGCGGCAGCTCCAACCCCACCAAGGTGATTGAGGCGATGAAGCTGCTGCTGGGCGACAAGAACGTGAAGGTGGTACTGATCAACATCTTTGGCGGCATCACCCGCTGCGACGATGTGGCACAGGGCCTGCTGGAGGCATTCCGTCAGATCAGGACCGAGGTACCCATCGTGATACGTCTCACCGGCACCAACGAGAAGGAGGGACGTGCCCTGCTGCAGGGCACCCACTTCCACGTGGCCGAGACCATGGGTGATGCCACTCAGATGGCGGTGAAATTATCGAAATAACAACCAGACCGAACAAATCAGAGATTATGAGCATACTGATAAACAAGCAGAGCCGGCTGATCGTACAGGGGATCACCGGTCGCGACGGGGGGTTTCATGCCTCCAAGATGAAAGGATACGGAACCAACGTGGTGGGGGGCACCTCACCCGGCAAAGGAGGTGAAGAGGCCGACGGCATCCCGGTATTCAACACGGTGCGGGATGCAGTGAAGGAAACGGCTGCCGACACCTCAGTGATCTTCGTGCCGGCACCTTTCGCCAAGGATGCGATGATGGAGGCTGCCGACGCCGGCATCAAACTGATTGTCTGCATCACCGAAGGGGTACCCACGCTCGACGTGGTGGAGGCCTACAGTTACATCCGCCGCAAGGGGGCCAACCTGATCGGCCCCAACTGCCCGGGGCTCATCTCACCGGGAAAGAGCCTGGTAGGGATCATGCCCACCATGATCTTCAGTGAGGGGAGCACAGGCGTGATCAGCCGCAGTGGCACCCTCACCTACGAGGTGGTTTACAACCTCACGGCAAAAGGAATGGGACAATCGACCGCCGTGGGCGTGGGGGGTGACCCGGTGGTGGGACTCTATTACCGCGAGCTGCTCGAGATGTTCGAGAACGACCCGGAGACCGACTCCATCGCGCTGATCGGCGAGATCGGCGGCGACGCGGAAGAGCGTGCGGCAGAGTACATCCGCGATCATGTGACCAAGCCTGTGGCGGTCTTCATCGCCGGGCAGCAGGCTCCCCCGGGCAAGCAGATGGGCCATGCGGGTGCCATCATCTCCAGCGGATCGGGCACCGCTGCCGAGAAGATCGCCGCCTTCGAGGCGGTAGGAGTACCGGTGGCCAAAGAGCCGAGCCAGATCCCCGACCTGCTCAAGAGAAGCAGATAGGCTATTGACCGGTAGGTTATCTGCCCCTATAACCACCCCTTCGGGGGGGGCTTCGCTAGACCTGGGTGTGTGCCCCTCCGACTTCATACGGAGGGGATACGGAGGGGATACGGAGAGGATACGGAGGGGCATAAGCCCTGTACCCTCCCAGAATGTGTGTGTCTAGTCCTGAATAACGTTTACACATAATTCAATTAAAAGCAGGACAATGAAGACAAAATTAAACAGAATTCCGGACGAAGTACAACTTCAGATTATTCATGAGTATTTAACAACTGAAATTACTCAACCCGAGTTAATGGCAAAATATAACTTTGGAGGAAAGAATAATATCTATCTTTGGATGAAGAAATTTGGTATATCCAAGCAAGATGTTGAACAAGTAAAGCAGGATAGAGTTATGCCTACCGAAAGTGGAAAGAGTGCAAAGGAGCTTGAGTTGGAGTATAAAATCAGTCTGCTGGAAAAAGAGCTTGACAAGGAAAAGCTTAAAACGGCTGCCCTGACAACAATGATTGATATCATAGAACGGGATTTGAAGATCGACGTTAGAAAAAAGCATGGTGCCAAACAATAGACACGCTTCGCACAAATTATCCATCAATTAGAATTGGAGAGTTTTGTGAATTGTTTGGCCGAAGCAGGCAAGCGTATTACCAGCGGGAGAAGTATAACTACAAGGAACAACTGAAAGATGAGATACTGCTTCAGTTGGTTGTCAAAGAACGTAAACTGATGCCTAAATTAGGCGCACGCAAGCTCCTGGTGAGGCTGGAATCCCGTGTTCCTGAAGATCTTCTGCCGGGAAGGGACAAGTTCCTTGATTTTTTGAGGGAACATCAATTATTGGCAGGCAAAAGGCGCAGGCGGGTCAGAACCACTTACAGCAACCATTGGATGCATAAGTATCCCAACCTGATAAATGATTTCAGAGCCACCCGTGTCAATCAGCTCTGGGTAAGCGACATCACGTATATATCAACCGCACAGGGTTTTCTATACCTGAACCTGATCAGCGATGCCTATTCGCGTGAGATCATTGGCTGGTCAATCGGCGAGACCCTGGAGGCAATCTACACAGTCCGTGCGTTGGAAATGGCCTTGAAACGACTGCCAAGTCATGCGCAGGGGCTGATTCATCATTCGGACAGGGGCGTTCAGTATTGCTGCTCTGATTATGTGAAAAAGCTTTCAAGGCATAATGTGAGCATCAGCATGACAGAAAATGGAGATCCCCGGGAAAATGCCATTGCAGAAAGGATCAACGGAATCCTCAAGGATGAATGGCTCAACAGGATGCAGTTAATGTCGCTGGAAGATGCGAAGAGGCAACTCAAACGCATAATCATGATCTATAACTGTTACAGACCTCATAGCAGTCTGGATATGAAAACGCCGAGAGAGGCGGCTATGAGTACGGGCGAACTAAGAAAACACTGGAAAACTTATTATAAAGAAAGGGAAGTAAGTTTTACGGTTGAATGAAAAATTATTCTCTATAAATTTATAGAGAATAATAAATTAAATAATTAATAAAACTGTAAACAAAAATCAGGACGGTACAGTGTTGTACTTATGAAAAGATATCTTTCGAAGTGAAAACAACAAAAAGGCCGTCTGATGGTTGTACCTCAGACGGCCCTACTTTTCATTCTTTTTCACACTTTCAGGAAAATCTTTTTTTTGTAAAGGAAATAAAGAAAGCCCCAGACACACAACAGATAAAAGAGTGCACTGACGATTGGCTGGATCACCTCAGGGGTTATAGCAATGATGGCACCAAACAGAAGCTCTCTCACTTTGTGAAAATCAATGATCTTATGTTGTACCAGATAGATCGTGATGGAGTTTAATCCAATCACGACAAAAAAGAAACTCCATTTTTTGTATCCCAATACGTCGATGATCAGGTAGAAGAGCCCCAGCAGAGCCAAGCTGAGACCACCGGCGAACAACACGAAGGAGCTTGTCCACAGAATCTTGTTGATTGGGAAGAAGATTCCCCAGAGAAGTCCCCCCCCAATTGAAACACCTCCGGCAGCCATTAACCAGAAGCTTTTCCTGATCGGTTTGATTTGCTGCTTTTCTGTTTTCAGGAAACGACCGGCCAAAACACCCATTAATGCAGTTCCGACAGCGGGGATGGTGCTCAGAATGCCCTCGGCTTCCAGGATATTGTCCATGTAGAGGCGTCCGGGCAACAGCAACCTGTCCAAAAAGCCGGAGAGGTTCCCTTCAGGGGTCAGGACCCCGGCTCCATGCCCCGGTACGGGTACATACAACATCAACAAACAATACCCTATCAGCAGGGAAAAGAGCCAGATGACCTGTCCTCGTAGTGAGCTGTTCAGGTAGATCATTGCGGCAATGAACCACGCCACACCAATACGTCCCAGGACGCTGGCAAAACGCATATGATCAATCTCGGAAGTGAAGACGCCATTGTATAACATCCCCAGCACAACGAGCAGAAGCATGCGCTTCAGGGCATGGAGATAGATGCTTTTTCTGGATGAGCCGTTTTGCAATCTCTTTGAGAATGAATAAGGCATGGAGACACCCGCCAGAAAGAGGAACAGCGGGAAAATCATATCATAAAAGGCAAAACCGTTCCACTCAACGTGTTTCATTTGATTGTTCAACCACTCAAAGAAGGGCCATCCGGTCAGTGTTGCCAACGCGTAGACAACTTTCTGTCCCCCGGTGATCCAAAGCATGTCGAACCCCCTGAGTGCATCGAGTGAATGCAACCGTTCCGGTTTTCGCTCTGGTTGATTGTTCATGATGATCGTCTTTTCAATTTGCCTCACGGGATAGAAGCTGGAACATAGCCTCAGCATACCTTTTGCCCATCATCCGTTGAGAGGCTGCATCAAAATGAATGAAATCAGGGTTGGAGGTGAGATCATCTGCAGGGACCAGCGCGGCGTTGTGATCTTCCTTGACTACCCGGTGAATGATTGTATTGATTTCGCTCCAGCCCTTGCTCATGGATTCTCTTTTCGGGAAGGCAGCCAGTTCGCCAACCACGATGGGCAACCGACTATCGTCAGAAACAAAACGCATCAGATAAAAGAGCGTCTTCAGGTTACAGGCATATTGCGGCAGTTTTTCGGGTGTGGCATCACTCTCGCCTTGATGCCAGAGAATGCCCTTAAGCGTTCCATGCTCCTTCGCCAGGTTGATCTTTTCAACCAGGTTGCTGCGCAGGTTAACCCCGTTGAAGGTTGAATCATTCAGCCAATAACCAATAGAGCTACCCCCCACAGCTGTAGGAAACAAGGCAATCACAACATCATCGTTCACCTCCTCCAGCAGATTTTTCGCAAAGGAGAGCCCCCCATCCAAACCGGTCACCTTGGGTTGGTAAAAATGCAACGGTTCCTTGGCCAGGATCCATTCATTCTGTGCATTGATCGTAAGGATCCGCTCGTCAGCGATCGTATCTTCGGGTGCCACCAATCCTCTGCCGGCCATGTTCGACTGACCGGCCATGATGAAGATCCAGAGGTTCTTCTTCTCAGGCATCTGTTGCACCGGAACCTGTTGTTTTGGGAAGAACTGGGTGCGTAAATCGGTCGCCATATCTTCCGCATCGAGGTGAAAATGAATCCCCTCCAGGCGCCATCTTTTCTTCATCTCCCCAAGCGATTCTCTAAAACGGCTGAACGCTTTACGATCGGCATGGGTCCACCCTGCTTCCGCATAGGCTGCCAAACGGGGAAAAACCTGGTTTTCCATCTGTGCCACGGTGGGGATCCACTCGCTCCACATCTGGGTGCCCAAGCCGAGGATCAGGCGGTGATACATTGGATCCAAGCCTTCGGGGATGGGGTCGAAGTGATATGACCTGGACAAAGGCAACCGCTCGTAGGTATAATCCAGATAAGTGTCCCAATGGTTTGAATTGACCACACTGTATCCTTTCTGAACGGCATCACTGATCAGGTTGACGTCTCCTTTCCAGAAATGGACGATGGCAGAGGATGCCAGTTTCTGTTCTACTTTGGCTTCATCATCGCTCCGTTCACCATGGATATCATCGCCCATAATTTCGTTCCATCCCATCATGCGTTTCCCGTTGCGGTCGATGAAGTTTGAAATCAGGTTGGTGAAATAGATCTGCAAATCAACCGGTGAGTGCAGATCGTTGGCACGCATGAACTGTTGCACTTTTTCAGATCTCTCCCAAGGGCCGAAGTTCACCTCATCCCCCCCGATGTGGATGATTTCACCCGGAAAGAGTGCCATCACCTCTTCCAGCACATCCTGCAGGAACTGCACCACCCTTGGATCGGATATATTGAAGGAATCTTCCATCTTCCCAAAAATCACCGAGACATCGGTTGTGGTGCCCATAGATCCCAGCCAGGGATAGGCTGCGATGGCCGCCATAGCGTGGCCCGGCATCTCTATTTCGGGTACGATGGTGATGTGCCTGTCGGCCGCATATTGAATGATCTCTTTGATCTCCTCCTGTGTATAAAAACCTTCGTGGGGCACTCCTGTTCTGCCCTCGCTGCGTCGGGCCGTTTGCGTATCCATTCTTTTTGCACCCACCTGGGTGAGAAGGGGATATTTTTTAATCTCAATGCGCCAACCCTGATCGTCCGTCAAGTGCCAGTGGAAGGTGTTCATCTTCAAGCGGGCCATCTCATCCAGCATTTTATAGATCGTCTCTTTGCCTTTGAAGTGTCGCGCTTCATCGAGCATGAACGATCGCCATGGAAATCGCGGTTGATCAACAACCTCCACCCTGGCAATCTCTACTGTGTGTCGGCTTGATGATTCAAAATCGACCGGCAGCAGTTGCCTGAGCGTCTGTATCCCATAAAAGATACCTGCAGGAGTAGCCGCACGAATGAGGATATCTTCACTGCTGGTTGAGAGCAGATACCCCTCCTCCCCCAATTGAGAGATAGAAGCATCATCGAGCTGCAGTTCAATTGTACTGCAGGGGATGCCCTGGGGAGCGTTATTGCTGAACCCTTTCTCCAGGATGTCAGTCAGGTAATCAGCCTCAAACCGAATCGCATCGGCAGCCTCGATGGTGAAGTTAGCCGACAAGGTGAGGTGCCCCTCCCCGTATGTGATCTCGGCAGGATAAGGGATGATCTGAACCGGTGCTGACAGGGAGGCAAAAAGTGTGATCGAGAGAAAAAGGAATATGAGCGTAAAATGTTTCATTTGCAATTATTTTTTACTTACTGCGACCATTCTGTGGTAGGTCTCCAGAAGATCCAAGCGGCGAAACTGATTTTGTGCTTCAATTTCACGGTCGTTCAGAAACCCTTTTTGAAGCTTGCAAAACCGGTCGTCCAGCTCTTTTGAATGACGGATCAACGCTTCCATTTGGGGAAGAAGCTCTTTCGCGAGGTCGCGGTTGAAAGTGTCACTGTTGTATATCGCCTTCATCTCTTTGAATTCCAGATAGAACGCACGCAGGTCGATCATCAGCAAGAAATGTGCAAACTCTTTCAGGTTCCTTTTCGGGGTCAACCGGTAGAGGATCGACCTGGCTTTAGCCGTTTTCTGCTGTAGGTCGGCGATTGAGAGGCTCGTCACCGGGTTGCCTTCGCGAATCAACTCCTGAGGGATGAACAACGCCTCCTTGAATCGTTGGCTTTCATCGCTTGAAAATCCGAACCTGTCAGATGCGTATTGCACGATGAATTCTTCCGGCTGAAGGGGTTCACGCTGTTTCAACGCTTCGGCATAGGAGGCGACCAGTATGCGAAAACCGGATAAGGGATAATTGTTGCGTATCTGCAACATATCCATCACCTCGTAATTGACATCCCAGGTGAACCCGTACAAGCCGGATGTGGACCAGGAGGTCATCACCATCCCTTTGTATCCGGCTTTGCGGGCATAGGGAATGAAATCCCGCTGGTTGTTGAAATGCTTTTCCCATTCAGTCAGATACCAGTTATCCGGATGGCTGCGGATGGCAGGTGACCCCCAGAATTGCATGCCCTTATTTTGCAGCGCACCGATATCACCGAAGTGATCTGTCTTCCACCCGTAGTTCCAATCGATGAAGATGGTCTCCTTGGGCAGTTCGCCTGCCGCATCGGGATGTTTGAGCAGGATATCGGCCCACATCACAGGAGTCTTGCCCATCTCAATGATGATGCCCGTGATCATCTTCATGTAATCGACGAACAACTTCGATTTCCCCTCTTTAGCGGCTTTCAGCGAACAATCGGTACAATGTCCAAGCAGGTAGGTTTCATCCCCGCCGATATGAATGTATCGGGAGGGGTGCAAAGAGGCCATGTCGCGGAACAACTCAGCAAACAGGAGGCTGTCGCCCTCTGTTTCGAGCGGACAAATCTGAGAGATATCCTTCCTGTCTTCTTTGAGATGAGCGTATCGCTCATTTCGCAAGATATACTCCACATGGCCAAAGCACTGTTGCAGCGGAATCACATCGATCCCCAGCGTGTTGCAATAAGCGATGAACTGCTTCACCTCATCGCGGGTATAGGCATATTGGTTGGAAATCACAGCATGATTCTGGTAGGGATAAGAGGCTTCCCACTCCATCACAAGGGTATTGATTCCGAAGTCGGCCAATTCGGTTGCAAAGGCATGCAGCGCCTGGGGGGTCATCACCTGAATGCGCAGATCGAGGTGAAATCCTTTCACATCGAAATCTTTGTGCTGTGCAGTAACACCTGATGGCTGTAGTGCAAAAAACAGCATGATCACAAAAAGTGTTTGGATGTTCAAATGGTGTGAATGTCTCATATTATTGTATGATTTCAAAGGGTTTGTCTGTTTGCTTGCCAAAAGCGGAGAATGGTACTCCCTTTTCATTGGCAAACAACAAGTGAACAGCCGGCTGATGCTTTGTTTTCAGCTGAAGGGCGGCTCCCTTGTCGGAGGTGAATTTTTGCAGCATCACCTCCTGCTCATCCTGAGGAGTGAAGAGCATGAAGGAATGGAGATCACCTTCAGCCTTGATTTTATATGTTGCCATGGGAGCCCTTTCCGTTTTCCCATTCACGGCGATCAGTCCCTCGGTGAGTTGAAGATTGTCGACAAGGGTCAGATCCGCGGGAATACAGTGCATGGCTTCCCTGTTGTGGAGTGTGAGAATCTTCTCTCTGCTTACGGAGACGTCGGTCCGGTCGAAGTGGAACAGAATCTCGTAGTCATGGCTCCCTACAGCCTTGAAACAATCGTATAGCACGAGGTATTTTTGATGCACCACTACCAGTGAGCGGTACCATTCAACCGATCCGTTCACCTCTTCAGATGCAGGGGAATGCATTCGGAGAAAGGTGTAGGCTTGCTGTTGCTCAAAATCAACAATCTTGTTGTCGGTATCTCTCTTGGCAGCCCACAGGATGTCGGCAGAGGTGGCCGCATCTGATTTCCCGTCAATGATCACCGTGTTGTGTGCTTTCGTTGTCCGATACCAGGATACAAGAAGGGGGTCATCGTAATTGCAGCAACCGCTGTCGCGCAATACTGGACTCCCTTTGTACCAGAAGTTAAAGGCGAGTCGTCCGGCATGCATATGCGCACCGATAGACTTTGCAGGGTTGGCCAGCAGATACCAATCCGCATCATCCCTGACAATCCCGATCTGTGTCTCTGCGAACAACTTGCTTCGGTTTTTTTGAGAAATGGGTTGTGAAAGGAGCGTTGAGAGTGTTGCGACAATCGGTGTTACGGGCATCTCGTAAGAATCATTCACCACAGGCATCGTATCATCGGGTTGTTTAACCATGAGAAGGTAATCCCGCATCTTATAGAGCAGCGATTCAATGCCGGCAGGAAGGGCAATGTTGTTTGACGAGCAAAGGAGGTAGGCATCTCTGAAGATGTGAGCTTCAAAGGGATAATAACCAAACATCTGCTCCACGTTGCCCCCATCGGGGTAAAAGGCATGCCGGATGTGGTGCTCCAGGATTCGTTGCGCCGTAGAGAGCAGTTCCCCGGCATGGGGCATGCCGGGAAAGAGTGCTCCCACATACAACATTGCCAGCGCACCGTGTGCCTGATGGTTGAACTCGTTCAGATTCTGCTCACCGAAGTGTTCGAGCAGCACCGAGGAGTGGTTCTGCAGGATACCGACGATGAACTCTTTGTCGTTGCGGGTGAGTTGATCTTCGCCCAGGAAGTAGAGCCATGAGAGGTGGATGCAGCGCCATGCAATCTGCATGTCCGTCCAGTTGTATCGTGTTTTGCCCTCCTGCGCCAGTTGCGAATTTTCACGGTACCATAAACGCGTGAAAGAAAGCGCATAATCGAGATAATGTTTCTCTTTTGTGAGGTAATAGATCCTGGCAAAACTGGGAATAAAATACAAACGGGCAAGCCAGACACTCTTTTCGAGCTCAAGTTTTTCAAACCGGACCCAATCAATGGGATCGCCATAGACCTGTTGTAGTATTCCGTTTTGAATTTTCTCCACAATCAGAGCATCCTCTTCCGTGTTGAGAATCTCCATCTGGATGAATTTGCCACCCTGATCTTTTGGGATGTAATCACCCACATCATACTGTCTCAGGTAATGGGTAAACGGAAAGGTACCGGTTTTGTCGCAGAGGTTGTGCTCCGCGTTGATCAGATTCTCCTGATGAGGTACAAAAGGATATGCCTTATGGCTTAAGGCATATCCCATTGATCCGGTAAAAATAGTTTTTAAGAAAGATCTTTTATCCATAATTTATTGACTCAGAAAGACTACATCATCCACTACGTGTAGGGTGCCATTGGTAGCTTCCAGGTTAGAGGTGATGATGGTCCACTGTTTCTTGGTTCCCTGGTTGATCAGCCCCTGATAATTGCTACTTCGTGAAAGATACATGACACTGCCGTTTTCTGTTTGGTAGGCAATCGGTTCATTCGGGTTCTTGAATTCGTCCGGGTTGGAGAAGTTTACTTTCCCCTTAACCAGATGATACTTCAGCACACTTTGCAGTTGCTCCACCGGAATCTCCTGCACGGAAGCATACTTGTTGGCGGTGAGGTATTTTTTCCAGGCGTTATTTCTGGGCAAGATGTAGGTGTATCCCTTCTCCTGGGAGTAATAATCCTGCATCGCAGCCCTGGTGATCGCTTCAGCCATTGTGGACATGATATCGCTCCTCTCCTGAATAAACTCCCACGCAGTCATATTCAAATTGGGGTTGGTGGGGCTGGGTTGGTACTCGAAGTTGTCTTGAATTTCACAACGGGTGAAAACAGTGATCAACAAGATTGTCATCATTGCCAACCTTATGTGAATGTTGGGTTGTATTTTTTTCATTGGTTCCACGGTTTAAATGCGTTAATTGTAATAGTCGTTTTGCACCAGGTTGGGATTCTTCCGCAAACTGTTGATAGAAATGGGCCATACCAGGTTTCGTTCGTCACTGAGACCGTTGATGGGCTGCATGGTAGAGATAGCTTTACCGGTACGCACCAGGTCAAACCAGCGGTGGCCTTCAAAGCAGAGTTCAATGGAACGTTCATGCAAGATGGCCGTTTCGAGGTCACCATACATCGCTTCTGCAGCGGCAACTGTTTCAAATTCAACCAATCCGGCGCGTCTCCTGATGGTGTTGAGCAACCCAAGGGCAATAAGTTGGTTCTGCGCGCCCCCTTTTTTGTGAAGGGCCTCAGCTCGTAACAGCATGATATCTGCCAGACGGAACAATACGATGTTCTGTTTTGAAGGGGTTGGATCTTCGTCGTTGAGCCCCCTGCCCAGAAATTTCCAGATGGCCTTCGGATCGGTCAGGGTCACGTCATAGACATAGTCTATTCTTTTGTCCCCCTCCTCGTAAGAGGATTTAAACTTCTCTGAAGGTGTAAAGATCGCATAAGAACCAATGGCATATAATACACGCAGTGAGTTGGTTTCATTTTCATCGTAAGCTACCTCAAATATCGATTCAGAGGAGTAGCTGTTGGTGAAGATCTTACCCCATTCATCCATGTTCGTCACCAGTGAATAAAGCGGGTTGTTCAACACCAGTGAAGATGATCCAATTGCTTCGTCATACTTGTGCTGCCACATGTAAACATGGGTGAGCAGCGCGTTTGCAGCCCCCTTAGTAAACATGATCCTGTCGCGGTCATTTCCGAACTTCTCCCGACAGTTCTGGGTGGCATAGCTCAAATCTTCCTCAATGGCTGCAAGGACCAATTGCTTGTCGGTTCTGGAGATGAAAATATCCTGTTCAATGGATTGATAGGGCTCGAGGATCAGTGGTACATCTCCCCATATTCTCACCAGATAGAAGTATGCCAGAGCTCTGAGCGCACGTGCTTCACCCACAAGCTGTGTACCTGTTTCATTGCCCTCTTCAAAGATCTCAGGAATGTACTTGATGGCATAATTAGCCCTGTTGATCATGTCATAAAGGGAACCCCAGTAGGCAGAAGCAATTGATTCGTCAAGATTGTTCTGCAACAACTGCAATCCTTCACCCGACTGGGCAGTCTGAACATTGTCAGCCCTTCCTTCACCCCAATAGGCGAAGTTGGTTCTGAAAACCGACTGGGCTGCATCGTAAATGCCGTAGATTCCTGCCTGTGCATCGCTTGTAGTTTTGTAAAATCCGTCAGCTGAGAAGCTGCTTATCGGTTCCTTGTCAAGCAGATCACTACAAGAAAAGAACGAAATGGCAAGGATGATGAGCCCTATAAATTTGAAACTTTTCATAGTTGATTCTTTTTAAAAATTAATGTTCAATCCAAATACAAACGTACGGCTGTGTGGGTATGAGCCATCATCTACACCGACACGCAAACCGCTGAATGAACTTACATCCGGGTCGTAAGCTGTATAGTGTGTCCAGGTAATGAGGTTCTCTCCCGTAACATAAAGCTGCAATCCTTCGAGGAAGATTTTGTCAGCCAGTCTCTTTGGAAGATCGTATGCCAGGGTTACATTCTTCAATCGCATGTAAGAGCCATCCTCAATCCAGCGATCAGAGACACGAAGATACTCATTTCTCAAAGGGTCGTTTCGAATGGGACGCGGAAAATCAGTGATGTCACCCTGTTTTCTCCACCTGTGTAATGCATCGGTTGATACGTTGTTGTATGCAAAAACCCAGTTGCGCATCATATTCAGGTTGCTGTATATGTCATTACCGTACGAGAACTGCAGGAAAAAATTCAGGGTGAAGTTCTTGTAGGCAAAATCATTGTTCAAGCCACCGGTAAACAGGGGTTGTGCATTCCCGATAATCTGTTTATCCTGGTCGTCGATGATTTTGTCGCCATTCAGATCATCCCATATGGGATCACCCCCACGGAATACCTTACCGTTGGCTGAACCATATTTAACCTGCTGGGTATTGTCCTCATCACGGGCATAGACACCTAAGAATTTCCAGCCGTAGAATGTGCCAATTGGTTCATCCACCTTCAGGATATGGTATGTACCGTTTTGAATGAAGCCATTGGTTAAGATATTCTCCGGGAGGCTGATAATTTTGTTTCTGTTCATCCCAATGTTGAAACTTGTGGACCACCTGAACTTACCTGTCAGGTTCTGTGTGGTTAGCGCAAACTCAAGTCCCCTGTTGCGAATTTCACCAATGTTCTGGCTGATGGAACCAAACCCGGTGGTCTCAGGGATGGGTACATTGAACAAGAGATTGGTGGTATTCTTCTGGTAAGCATCAGCTGTCAGGTAGATGCGTCCGTTGAAAAGTGAAAGGTCGATCCCTGCGTTATACTGCGTAGTGGTCTCCCAGGAGAGGTTTTTATTGGGCATCGCCGTGGGTGTTGCACCGGAGTAATCGAGATACTTGGCATTCAAACTGAACTCACCCTGTGACACATAATTGCCGATTGATTCGTTCCCGGTCTGTCCCACGCTAAACCTCAGTTTACCATCCTCGAGGTTCTTCATGTTTTTGAAGAGTGATTCATCGGAGAAGCGCCATGCAAACGATGCAGAGGGGAAAGTACCCCACTTCTTCTCCTTACCAAAGCGGGAGGAGCCGTCAGCTCTCATGGTAGCCTGCAACAGGTATCTGCCAAGATAGTCATAGCCTACACGTCCGAACACCGACATCAGGCTGTGCTCATAGGTTCCATTGACACTCTGCCCCGAAATAGTACCGGCACCATTCAGTGTACGGATATTGTCGCTGGCAAAGAACTGGCCATCTAAACCGGTCGTTTCAGTCTTCCATTCCTGCTGGCTAAACCCACCCAGGAGTGAAAAGTTATGACGATCCTGAAAGGTACGGTTGTAGGTCAAATAGTTTTCGTTGGCCCAGGTAAGATTTTGGGTGGCACGTACTGCACCGGAGTTCCATCCTGCTCTGTAATCGACCGTGGTGGGGTAGAATTCATCCTCTTTCATGGTGATGAAGTCAAGGCTCACGTTCGTCTTGAATCGTAAATCCTTGAGAATCTCCCACTCAACATATTGATTCCCGATGATTCTGTTGGTGGTGTTCAAGTGGGTTGCCTCGTTGGCCAGCCCCACCGGGTTTCTTTTGCCATTGAAATAATTGATGGGTGAGCCATCAGGATAAGTGAGTGAATAGACAGGAGGTCTGACCAGGATGGATTGCACCAAGCTATGGTTACCGGTACCCCCGGCATTGATTCTGTTGTTCTTACCGTGCGTAAAGGAGACACTGTATCCGGCATTCACTTTCTCCGTAATCTTAAAGTCGGTATTGAGCCTTGATGTGATCCTTTTGTAGTTAGAGTTGAGTAGGATACCATCCTGATCAAGAAAAGAGCTGCTTAAAGAATATCTGGCAGCCTGATTCCCACCGATGACCGATATGCTGGCCTGTTTCTGGAAAGCCGTACGGTACATTACCTCCTGCCAGTCCACATCCCCGCTGTTCATGGGGTTGAGTGAGTCAATGGCAGTCCAGTGTGGTTCAGAGGGGTTCACGGCATTGTTGTATGCATCCAGGTTCTTGTAGGTATCAATGATGATGTCTCGCCACTGTGTGGCATTGAGCACACTCAGTTTCCTGGTGATGGTGCTGACACCGGTGTAGAGATTGACGTTGATCTGCGCCTTGCCTTCTCTCCCTCTTTTGGTGGTGATCAACACAACACCGTTCGCAGCTCTTGATCCGTAGATGGCCGTTGAAGAGCCATCCTTGAGGATCTCGATTGATTCGATGTCCTGAGGATTGATGTCAGCCAACGGGTTAAGTCCATGAGAGTCGTATCCATTCAACTGAGACAGCGAGTTGGATTCTACCGGCACCCCATCAATCACATACAAAGGTTCATTCCCGGAGTTCAAGGTAGATTGACCACGTACCGTTACGGAAATCCCATCACCCGGAGCTCCAGAGTTGGAGACAACCTGTACGCCCGATGCACGACCCTGGAGGGCAGACATCACATTCTTCACTGGGGTGTTTTGCAGGCTTTCGTTGCTGATGGTTGCAATGGAACCGGAAATATCTCTTTTTTTCATGCTTCCATATCCAATCACCACCAGTTCATCCAGCTCACTCACCTCTTCAGTCAGCGTGACAATTAAATTGTTCAAAGGACCATTCACGACATGTTCATAGGGTGTGTAGCCCAGGAAAGAGAATTCTAGTCGTGCGCCACTCGACAGGACAGTAATCATAAAATGTCCATCGATATCGGTCACCACACCGTTGGTGGTTCCAATTTCTTTTACCGTAGCTCCCGGTATTGGTTCACCCAACTGGTCTGTAACCGTTCCGGAAACCTCAATTTTTTGTTGGTTCATTCCATTGACCTCAGCGTTTACTGCCGGTTCTTCGGCGTAGAGTGAAGTCAGTGAGTGGGTCAACAGCAGCCCTAACAGGAGCAAACCTTTTTTCATTGGTGTCATCTTTAATTTCATAGGTTTCTTTTTTAATTCATTTCAGGTCATAGGAGTTAGATTGGTTTCTTGGTCGATTCTAGAATCATCACAAAGATACCTGCGCATAATTCGTAAAAATTACATAAAACGTAATTAACCTCTCAAAAAGCGCAATCTTATCACAGATCAATCAACGATGCACTCTCCTTCTCCAGATAAAGGAATGCATTGTTTTTTGTTCTCAAGATGGTGGCCGGACATGCTTCAGAGATGGGATTCTTCAAAGTATTACGGATCGCCTCCGCTTTCAATTTGGTGGGCACAATACAAAACAGATAATCAGCTTTCAGGAGAGAGGGAATCGTAAGTGTAAAAGCTTTTTGAGGCACCTCATCGAGATGCATGAAACACTTGTCATTGACCTGTTGTTGCCGACTGGCATGATCCAGATTCACGATCTTCACCTGATACGGGTCGTTGAAATCAGCCACCGGAGGATCATTGAAAGCAATGTGGCCGTTTTCGCCGATTCCAAGGCAGACAATATCTACCTTGTACTGTTTTAGTTTATTGCCATAGCGATTGCATTCATCTTCAGGATCTGAGGTTGTTCCATCAATATAATGTACACTTTTAAAAGGAACTTTATCAAAGATGCGTTCTTTCAGGAAATTACCGAACGCCTGAGGGGCATCTTTATCCAAACCAATGTATTCATCCATGTGAAACGCATTGATTCTATCCCAGGAAATTGATGGGTCCTTAACCAGATATCTCAAAAAATCATCCTGAGAAGGAGCTGCCGCAAAGATCATGTTGACTTCACTCTTCTGCTTCAAAAGCTGTTTGATACAAGCTGAGACATCGTTCGCTGCAGCCCTGCCCATTGTCTTTCTATCTTGAAAAACATTCACTTGTAATTGTTCTCTCATGAATATTGAGAGCGGTGTGTTAGTTTTTGTAAATGACATTTCCTTCTACGATTGTGTGTGAAACATTAATGTTCTCATCAAACAGTACCAGATCGGCATCCTTTCCCTTGGAGATTGATCCCTTGTGCTGATCCAGGCACATGATACGGGCCGGGGTGAGTGTCATCATGCGCACCGCCTCCACCAGAGGCACCCCGGCGACCTGTACCATGGTCCTTACCAGACGGTCTGTGGTGGCAACACTCCCGGCGAAGGCCGTTCGGTCGGGCAACTTGGCAACCCCATCTTCGATGATCACCCGCTGTCCCTTTTCAAGGCTTCCCAGGATAGACTCCCCGTCGGGCATGCCGGCGCCCCGCATGGAGTCGGTGCAGAGCGCTGTCCTGTCGGGTCCCTTGAACTTGTATACAAACTGCAACAACGATTTGGGTAGATGCACCCCATCGGCAATGATCTCCACATCCATCCCATCGATCAGGTAGGCTGCCTCCACCACACCGGCATAACGGAAAGCATTTCTGCGGGTGATGGTAGACATGCCGGAATAGAGGTGGGTTGCAAGGGTAAAGCCGGCGTCGTAAGCATCGAGCACCTCTTCGTAGATGGCATCTGAGTGCGCCACGGCTGTGAGGATATTGCGTTCCCTGAGCACTTTCGCGAATTGGAGCGCTCCCGGCAATTCGGGTGCCAGGCTCCAGCGCACGATATCGTCAGATGCTGCCAGGATGGCGTTGTATTCTTCCGGTTCAGGGTTCCTCAGGTACTTGGGATCTTGTGCTCCCCGCTGGTTATTGGCAAAATAGGGGCCTTCGAGATGAAGCCCGAGAAACTTGGCTCCCTTGTTGTTGCACTTCACCGCCTCCTTGTAGATCCCAAAGGTCTTAAAGAGCTCTTCGGTAGTACTGGTAAGCGTTGTCGGCAGTAAGGCTGTTGTACCATACTTCGCATGCGTTTCTGCAGCACCCAGATATGCCTCTACCGTACCATCCATGAAATCATGGCCCCCACCGCCATGGGTGTGGATATCGATAAAACCGGATGAGACATAGTTGTTGGATGCATCGATCACCACATCGGTATCGTCGGGGATAAATGACCCCTTGTCCGTGATATCGGCAATGGCGCCATTTTCGATCACGACCGTGAGGTTTTCAACTATTTTGTCCGGAAAAATCACTTTCCCGTTTTGGATGATCAATCGATTATTCATAAATGAAATTATTTGGGTGCCGGAGGCAATTCGCAGGTAGTGTGCCTTTGACACGTAGATTAGACAATATTAAATGGTTGCGCTCTTCCAGGATTTGATTCGATAACCCCAGGTGGCATACCATACGATGTAGACGAAACAGGGAATCAGCACACCGTACGCATTTTTCATCGCCTCAAAGGAGGAGAGAGATGCATTCATTTCTACGAATGCGTTGTAGACAATCGGCATGATCGCGCTACCGCACAACGCCATCACCAGGAAGGCAGAACCAAGATTGGTATGCCTGCCCAACCCGTTGATCGCTAAGGGCCATATGCCGGCATAGAGCAAGGCATTGGGCAGCCCCATCATCACGAGATACCAGAGCGAGATGTCGGTGGTCATGCCCAATAGGTGAACGGTGCCGGTGGTGGTGATGATCAACACAGAGAATATCAGGTTAATCAAAGAACTGACCAGAAGGGCATTCCGCTGTTTGATATATTTCGGGATCAATGCGATACCCAGAAAATAGCCGATGAAGGTGAGCAGCATCGTGTAGGAGGGAATGTTTTGTGCCGGACCGGCAAGGCTTTCTCCCATTGTACCGGCAAACTGGATGCTGGTTCCCAGTGCAATCATCTGCGTACCGATGTGAAAGAACATCGCCAACACCCCCAGAATTAGCGCCGGATACTGCAGGATGTGTTTTTGCGAGTGTTCATCCTCTGCAGAGCGTTTGTTTACAACAGAGGGATCCAGCTCAGGCAAGGGAGAGTATCGCACAATGATTCCGAAGAGAAACAGTGCGATGGCTAAGATCAGATAAGGGGTCATCACACCCTTTATCAACGTATCCAGTGTTGCCTCAAGTGATTCACCGGTGTAGACACCGGCTTCAATCTCTTTCATCAACACCCTGTCGGACTCCCTGATGACCACCGCGGCAAATATCAGGTTGGCAATCACACCTGCCAGCTTGTTACCGGTACCCACCATGCTCATTCTCCTGGCGGCACTATCTATAGGACCCACGATTGTCACGTAAGGGTTGGCAGCCGATTGCAGAATCGCCAGACCCACTCCAAGCAGAAAGAGCCCCAGGAGAAACAGCTGATAGGTTCTCCAGTAAGCGGCGGGAACAAAAAGCAATGCCCCCAAGGCCATACACCAGAGTCCAAACATCATCCCACGCTTGTATCCAATCTTGTTCAGCAGCATTGAAGAGGGTATCGCCATAATCAGATAAGCGATGTAAAAGGCGAAGGTCACCAGATAGGACTGGAAGTTGGACAATTGAAGGGTCAATTGGAAATAGGGGATCAGGATGGTGTTGACCCATGAAACCAATCCAAAGATAAAAAAAAGAAGAGCCAGGATGATCATCGACTTGATCGTGGTGCTTTTATCCTGTACGTTGGGTATTGGGCTACGAGTGTTCATGTGAGCATTATTAAATCATTAAAAAGCTATTTCTCCAGGCAATCGATTGTACAAAAATAGCCCACAGATGATTGAATAATGCTTCAAAAACGTAATCCTGTTTTCAAAAAACGTTCAAATAAACAGGAAGCCACCCATTGTGGCGTTTCAGCTCATTTTCTTGCGGTATTCAGCAGGTGTTGCTCCTTTGATTTTTTTGAAAATACGGGATATGTTCTTGCAGTCATTGAATCCGGACTCTAATGCCAGATCGAACAGGGTTCGATTGGTAGTTAACAACAAATGGGCAAAGTACTCAATCCTGCAGTTCAGTATAAACTGATAGATGGAGGTACCCATCTCCTCCTTGAATTTCACCTCCAGGTTTCGTCTTGAAAAGGGCACCATTTCAGAAAAATCCTCGATTTTAATCTCGGCGGTGAAATGGTCTTCAATGTAATTGACCACTTTTGATATATACTCGTTGGAAATATTGTATTTTTCGGTTGATCTTCTTAGTTCAAATCTTTTGGGTTCAATCACAACGTTGAATGGTTCAAGCCGCTCTCTGTTCATTAATCGATTGATCAATCTACCTACTTCATACCCCCCCTTCTCCACATCGAGCACAATGGAGGAGATTGGTGGATCGGAGAGGTTGCAGATCAGTTCGTCGTTGTCAACCCCCAACAGCGAAATATCTTGAGGAATGCGTATGTCATTGATCTTACAGTTTTCGGAAACCTGGAGCGCGAAACTGTCGTCGCAGGCAAAAAGACCAACCGGCTTGGGGAGGGAAAGAAGCCATTCGTCGAGTTGCAGATAAGCAGTACTCCATTGTTCGCCATTAAGATTCTCACTCTCAAAATAGTAATAGTTACCTCCTACCTTTTTCACTTCACGCATGAAACCTTCAGCTCTTTCACGTGACCAAACGACATCCTTGTTTCCATAGAAGGCAAAATTTCTGAATCGTCTCTTGATAAAAAACCTGGCAGCCATCGTGCCGGTGCCAATATAATCACCTGTCAGGTTGGAGAAGAAGGGGCTTCTTTCCTTGTAATTTTGCAATACGATTGGTATTTCTAAACTCTCCAGCAGATTGGTACCTTCATGGTCCCATCTTGCAACTATGGCATCTGCCTTCCAATCTTTCGCCCATTGAATGATCCCCTCTTTTCCATAAAGTGTTTTATAATAATCTGGCAAACGATAAAATATCCAAGGTCCATGCTCCTTAGAGTACTGTATCAATCCCTTGAGTATGCGACGGCTAAACTCACTGGAATAATCAACCAAAAGCAGGATCCTCTTCATGATGAACTTTCAATAAACGTATGTTAAATGGCAATTAGCCTCAAATATACACTATTTTATAAATTTACATTGCTATTCAAGACAGAATAATGGGTTATTCTAATATTTGAACATTTCACCAGCAAACAAGATTACTTCCCAACCTTGACTTTTGTTATTTCGCAAACAAATTTCACTAAAACTAAATTACCATTCATCGTTTCTCAATGCATATCAGCTTCCTTTTTTAACCACTGAGTTATCTTTCAACAAATCTTTCATTTGTAGAGGGTATTTTTGTCTTCGTAACAAAATTAAAAATATTTGATATGAAAAAAATCCTTCTATTCCTATTCATCGGAATAGCAGCGCGATTGACAATCACAGCGCAAGAATCTACGGGTGGAGTATTGAGGTTATCTTTAGTGGATTGTATTGAAATGGCAAATAGAAACAATTTGAAATTCCAATCGGTAGCACTGAACGAATCGATCAATCAGGAGGTATATCAACAATCGAAATTGGAGCGATTACCCAACCTCAATGCCTCCATCGGTGAGACTTACAACCATTCCAATATCACCGGAAGCGACTGGAGCGGAAATTATTCACTTAACAGTAGGGTAACCCTTTATCAGGGAGGGTATATAAACAATACCATCGAGAAAAACAGGCTCTCTGCTGAACTGTCGGCCTTCCGCACTGCACAATATGAGAATGACCTGACGATAGAGTTGTTACAAGCTTTTCTAACACTCCTTGGGAATGAAGAGCTTCTCCGTTATCAGGATGCTGTGCTGAAAGCAAGTGCAGAACAGGTGAAACAGGGAAAGGCTCGATTTGATACAGGTGATATACTAAGAAGTGATTACTTGTTACTCGAATCGCAATATGCAGAAGATCTGAGCAATAAACTGGAAACAACAATAAGCCGTGATAACAGTTTGAATACATTGAAAAAACTTATGTCGCTCGATCTATCGCAAGCCATAGAGATAATCTATCCTGACGATGCTGTACTGACCCTGATGAGTATAATGCCATCGGAAGAAGAGGTGGTTTCACGTTCAATCGAATCATTACCCGAGTTGCGTATAAGCGATTACAATGTAGAGATAGCCAAAGCCGGGGTAAGCATCACACGATCGGCTTATTCACCCACGATTAGTTTGAATGCAAGTATCGGTTCAGGTCATATGAATAACTACACCCAATATGGGTCACAGTTATCTGACAGGTTAAACGAACAGATTGGCATTACACTTAGCATACCTCTATACAACAATGGCCGCACAAAATCCAACGTAGCACAAAGTCGTATTGCCTTACAACAAGCTGAGCTTGAACGCAAACAAACAGAATTGGATGTACTGCAAACACTTATACAGGAATACAGGAGTGTGATATTGGCTGAAAGCAAATACAAGTCATCGCAAGTTAGTCAAAATGCCTACTTCGCTTCATTTCAGGCATACCAAAAGAAATTTGAACAAGGGTCCATTACAGCAGTGGAGTTATTGCAACAACAAAACAACTACATCAATGTAATGAACGATTATATACAAAGCAAATATAGCTTTATGCTCAGGCGGAAAGTATTGGATGTGTATATGGGCAACCCGGTTACATTGTGAATTATTAAACAGAAAGAAAAAAATGAAACAAAAAAAACTAAAGATGATCCTTCTAGCGGGGTCTGTTATCATCCTAGTAGCTGTCCTGGTATTATTGACAGGTGGAAAGAAAAGTGTATCTTACACTACCGCTACTGTCAACAAGGGAAAAGTAGAAACAACCGTAATGGCCACAGGTTATGTACAACCGGTGGAGGTGGTTGAAGTGGGAACACAGGTTTCAGGTGTGATTGAGAAGATATATGTGGACTATAACTCTCATGTGAAAAAAGGGCAGATACTTGCTCAACTCGAGACAAATACACTTATGGAAAAAGTAAATCAGGCAAAGGCATCCTTAAGAGCTGCGCAGAGTGATCTCTCCTACGCAACCCAGCATTATGAGAGAGTGAAAACACTATATGAAGCGGAAGCATCCACTCAGGCTTCATATGAAGAAGCCATCAACAGGCGCAATCAAGCAGAGACGACGTATGAAAATGCCAAAGCAACGCTAAAGCAAGCCGAGGTTGATATTTCCTACGCATACATCTACTCACCCATTGAAGGTGTCGTTCTTGACCGTGCGGTTAACACGGGCCAGACAGTGGCCGCAGCCTTTTCCACGCCAACACTGTTTACCATAGCAGAAGATATGACGAAGATGCAGGTTGAAGTGGATGTAGATGAGGCAGACATAGGACAGGTAAAGGTGGGGCAGCATGTGAACTTCACGGTAGATGCATATCCCGGTGATACATTTACCGGCAAGGTGAGCGAGTTACGCCTCCAACCGGTTGTCACCTCCAATGTAGTGACATACACGGTGATCGTCAATGCACCCAATCCCGACGAGAAGTTATTACCCGGCATGACTGCCGAGATTGCTATCATTGTCTCTTCGGAAAAGGGATTGCTCGTACCTGTAGAAGCTTTGAACTTCCAAATGGATGAAGAGGTTGCGGATTATGCAGATATAGCAGGAGACATAGTCAACGATAACCATGGCGTATGGGTCAAATCAGGCGACAAACTCGAGAGAAAGCAGATCGTTACAGGGTTGGGTGATGGCATATTTTTAACTGTCAGATCAGGATTGACGGAAGGTCAGGAGGTAATCTTATCCGCTTCAACGGAAAAAAACCAAGCTGAGAAGAAAAATACGAACCTTTTGCCAGCTCCTCCGGGTGGAGGTAATCACGGAGGACCGAACGGAGGTATGTAACTTGAATATAACGAAATCTTCGCATCTCACCCTATCAAGGGTGCATATATACATTTAATATAGAGTGATTTAGCTTTGCTTGTCACACATGCGAAAGTTCGGAATATAATAATAGCATTAACGAATGGGAACAATTATTAAGATAGAGAGACTGCAACGGGAATTTAAGATGGGCAGCGAAACAGTGAGGGCTTTGAAAGGCGTATCCTTCGATATTGAAGAAGGTGAGTTTGTCAGTATAATGGGAACAAGTGGCAGTGGCAAGTCCACGCTGCTCAATATTCTGGGATGTCTTGACAAACCTACCGCAGGGGATTATTTCTTAGATGCTACCTCGGTGAGTGGCCTCACAAGAGACGAACTGTCCACGATAAGAAATCGCAAGATAGGATTTATATTCCAGTCCTATAACCTGCTACCGAGGACATCCGCACTTGAGAATGTAGAGTTACCATTATTGTACAACCACACTGTTTCGAGTACCGACAGGCGCAAAAGGGCTATTCGAGCTTTGGAGCAGGTAGGATTATCAGATCGCATGGATCATACTCCCAGCCAGCTTTCAGGTGGGCAACAACAGCGCGTGGCAATTGCCCGCGCTCTTGTAAATGATCCGGTGATGCTGCTTGCTGATGAAGCTACAGGAAACCTTGACACAAGGACATCCTACGAGATAATGAGTCTTTTTCAGGAGCTCAATTCTCAAGGGAAGACCATCGTGTTCGTTACACATGAATCGGACATTGCCGTTTTCACGAACCGTACCATCATGTTACGTGATGGGAATATCATCAAGGATGAAGCGATAGAAACAGTTTCAGCAAAAGCGGCTCTGGACAACCTTCCTGTAAGCGAAGTTATTGACATCACAGAACACGCTTAAAACAGTATGGACAATTAAATAGACAAAGAATGAAGATCATCAATCTAATGAAAATTGCATGGCAAGCGTTAATGCGAAATAAAACAAGGGCCATGCTTACAATGCTCGGGATCATTATCGGTATCGCTTCAGTGATAGCGATGGTGAGCCTTGGGCAGAGTTCGACAAAAGGCATCTCCTCAGAGATATCCTCAATGGGTTCAAACACGGTGATGGTGATGCGTGCAAGCGAAACACAGGGTGGTGTAAATATTGGTTCGGGAAATGTGCAGACACTTAAAGCAAGCGATGTGGAAGCAATACTGGCTGGCTCTGCGAATATAAGCATGGCTTCTCCGGTAGTAAACGCCTCACAGCAGATTGTCTATGGAGCGAATAACTGGCCAGGGTCTGTCAGTGGTGTAAATGAGGATTATCTCGAGATAAACAAATATGAAATTGCTTCGGGCTCCAACATCACAGCCGATGATGTCAAAAACGCTGCAAAAGTCTGTGTAATAGGTCAGACAGTGGCAGATAACCTCTTTTCAGATGGAGAGAATCCATTAGGGAAAGTGATCAGACTTGGGAAAATACCCGTCAAGGTTGTTGGCGTACTTAAAGACAAGGGACAGAACATGATGGGTATGGATCAGGACGATGTGGTCATCATGCCCTACACAACCGTGCAGAAACGTATGCTTGCAATCAATTACCTTCACATGATATCGGTTTCTGCTGTGTCAGAAACTGTATCGGAACTGGCTGTTTCGGATATTGAGTCCATCCTGCGAAAGACGCATATGATCATGGATGGGAATGAAAACGATTTTGAGGTTTTTGCACAGCAGCAGATTCTCGACATGTTAAGCTCTGTAACCGATATGCTTACCATTCTATTGGCTGCCATAGCTGCCATCTCATTACTTGTGGGAGGTATAGGAATCATGAATATCATGTATGTTACTGTGACGGAACGTACACGGGAAATAGGGTTGCGCATGGCCGTGGGAGCAAAAAACAAAGATATACTTAGACAATTCTTGTATGAAAGCACCATATTGAGCATTGCAGGGGGAATTATAGGAATGATCTTTGGGGTAGGACTTTCATTTGCCGTTTCTACATTGCTTGGCTGGACCTTTGTGCTGAATATCCCGATCATGGCTGTTTCTTTTGTTGTCTGTGCTGCCATTGGTATGTTTTTTGGGTGGTATCCGGCCAGGAAAGCCTCTAATCTCGATCCTATCAATGCACTGCGTTATGAATAGAGAATACGTATCAATATTATTCATTACTTTTACGATCATTATTCATTCTTATGATAAGAATCGCTATCTATGAAATATGGAAAATTAACAACCAAAGAAGCGGCAAAATACGCCACTATTACATTTTTGATCTTATCGCTAATGATAGCGATAGTGTTGTATTTTGGTCGTTCTGCCTTTATCCCTTCGGGAGAGAAGCCTCATTTTGAAAGAGATTTCAATTTTTGGGCAGCTGTTATTGGCATTTTAGGAACATATCTTTATCTTTTTGTACTATTCGCAGTAAATTTAAAGATCCTTGAAAGCAGAACAAATGATCGAAAAAAGATTATCATTGCAGTCGTGGCAACCTTCGCCACCGCAATTCTTTTTAATTTTATCACATCGCTATTAATGTATACGGTGGCAGATGTGGACCATATACCGCCAAATGCACGTCTTGGACCATTAATCAAGGATTTTGTTTTTGCTGTTATTGTTTTCTCTTTTTCGTTTATCATCTATTTATCCTCTCAAAAACAAAAAATTATATTTGAATACGAAGCAATGAAAGCGGAGAATGCACGTTCCAGGTTCGAGGCCCTCAAGAATCAACTGGACCCCCATTTTTTGTTCAATACATTCAATACGCTCGATTCACTGATAGATGAGGAGCCGGAGAGAGCACGCAATTATTTACAGCAACTCTCGTCCGTATTTAGGTATGTGATATCGAACAAGGAATCTACCACACTTGAAAATGAATTGAAATTTGCACGTAGCTACATTGAGCTTATGCAATTGCGCTATGAAAACAGTCTGGTGTTTGAGTTCAATATCGATGAACAGTACCTCAACTATGAGATCGTCTCGTTGAGTATCCAGACACTTATAGAGAACACGATCAAACATAATGTGTTATCCGCGGAAACACCATTGGTTGTAACTATTTCTGTGGGACCTGATCCGATCGTAACCGTAACCAATGTGATAAGACCTAAAAAGAGACCTCAAAGTGGTAGTGGTATAGGATTATCTAATCTCTCAGAACGTTTCAGGCTTAAACTCCAGAAAGAAATCATCATTTCTGATGCTGATGGTCTCTTTTCAGTTGTTCTTCCACTGCAATCGCCAAAAGATCAAGTTTCATAAACAATTAATTTTCTATAGGATATGAAGGCTGTAATAGTAGAAGATGAAAAAAGAGCAGCAAACCATCTCATGCACCTGATTCATGAAGCAGATGCCGACATAGAGATTATTGCCGGGTTACAGACAATTGGTCAGAGTGTTGAATGGTTCCGTAATCATCCTATGCCCGATCTAGTTTTTCTTGATATACATTTGGCTGATGGTTCATCATTTGAAATCTTCAAAGAGATAAAGATCGACGCACCCATCATATTTACAACAGCATACGACGAGTATGCATTGAAAGCTTTCAGCGTAAACAGCATCGATTATCTTTTGAAGCCCATCAACAAAGATGACCTCAACCGTGCACTTACAAAAATTAAAACATTATCTCATATTCAAGATTCGGATAATTCGACTCTTATAAAAGAGTTGCTGCTAAAACTGAGTCGTGAATCAGCCTACAAGAAGGCGCTTCTGGTGGCACATAAGGATAAATTAATCCCCCTGCCTACAGAGGAGATCGCTTTTTTTTATACACAATACAAAATACTGAAAGTTTTTACGTTCAGAAATGCCAGTTATGTGATAGATGACTCTTTAGAAAATATCTCACAGCAATTAGATCCATATCTGTTTTTTCGTATCAATAGGCAGTGCATTGTATCCCGCCAAGCCGTAAAAGATGCTACCATCTGGTTTTCCGGACGATTAGCTCTAAACCTTACCATTTCTACACCAGAACGCCTCTATGTTAGTCGTTCAAACACACACGATTTCAAACAGTGGCTATCTGGGTTAGAGTCAAAATTCTATACCATCAGTTAACTAATGACCTATTCTTATTTTTGTTATACAGGTAGTTTATTCGGCGAAGGCGTGGCGGAAGCCCTCCACCCTGTTCCAGTTTCCGCGGGTGAAGTCGGGCACCTCTACCGGTGCGCTGCCGTTCTCAATGGAGATGCGACTCAGCTCAGCCAGTGAACACCACTCCGCCAGATCGTACACATCCATGTCGAGCGGCAATCCGTTCTGCAGGCAGTAAACCAGACGGTAGTCCATGATGAAGTCCATGCCACCGTGGCCACCCACCTCTTTGGCTTTCTCTTCCAGCTCACGGTGAATGCGATGTTTGTACTTATCCATCAGGGCATCCCTCACATCCGCAGATACAAAGGAGTGGGCGTTCAGATTCTCGTGATCGGGTGTCACGCTCTCATCCACCATCTCAGCCTCAAGGGCATAGCCCGGGGTAGGATACTTGCTGGCAAATCCCCGGGTTCCGCTCACCTGGTACATACGTGAATAGGGACGCGGTGAAGCCACATCGTGCTGGATATGTATGGTCTTGCCCTTCTCGGTGCGGATCATGGTCATGGTATGTTGACCGTTGGCGAACTGATGGGCGCTGTCGGGATCCATGCCCCGTTCCTCAATCAGATACTCGGGGATGTTGGCCGGTTTGGTGTCCATCGCTACCAGCGTGTTCATCTTATCGCCACGGTGTATGTCGAGTGCCTGAGCGGCAGGTCCCATACCATGCGTGGCATAGACATCACCCCTGAACTCCTTGTTGTATTGCATGCGCCAGTCACCTTCGTAATAGCCCCAGAAATCACTCAGATTGTGGATATAGGCTCCCTCGGCATGGAGCACCTCACCGAAGAGACCCTGTTGTGCCATGTTGAGTGTGGTCAGCTCGAAGTAGTCATAGACACAGTTCTCCAGCTGCATGGCATGCTTCTGCGTCTTCTCTGCCGTGTTGACTACAGTCCAGATCTCGTCGAGGGTCATGGCAGCCGGCACCTCACAGGCCACATGCTTGCCCTGCTCCATGGCATAGACCATCATGTCTGCATGCCGTTTCCAATCGGTCGCGATATATACCAGGTCGATATCGTCACGTTGCACCAGCTCCTTCCAGGCCTCTTCACTCCCGCTATAGGCTGCCGCGCGGGGGAGTCCTGCCCTATCGAGGATTGCCTGCGTCTTCTCCACCCTCTCTTCATACAGGTCGCAGAGTGCGACGATCTTCGTACCTGGGATATGCGTGAAGCGCTCCACTGCACCGGGTCCACGCATACCGAGGCCGATAAAACCCACCCGGACGGTATCCAGTTTAGGGGTGATCAGACCCAATACATCTTTTTGTCCCGCAGGACGTTCAGGCACCTCGGTGACAATTACCATCCCGGCAGAGTCACTGTTTTTTGAGGAGTTGTTGCATGCTGTTACTGAAAGGAGCATCAGCATTACCATAAAGGAATAAATGGGCTTCATAAATAAATCTATTTTTATTAATGGCTTCGTTTTATAATATTATTAATTATATGGCCGCAAATATACAACAATTTGCCGTAAAAGTTCAGTCTGAATCAGAAAACCTGGGCAGCTTATACATTCCGTTCCTGGTTAGTAGACCAATGGATCATGAGTGCAAAACCTGGTCTCCAAGCTCTTTCGCCCTGTTCACAGACGCAGGATCAGCAGGATCAATCCGATAGTGACCGGGGTCAGGCAGGGTAAGCTGTATCCCTGCAGGTACACGGTTAGGATCAGCTATCGACTCACTGTTTTCGAGATAGATGTAAATCCAGAATTCGCGGTTACCGAACAGCTTTTCGGCCAGTATACGCAAGGTCTCCCCCTCTTGCAGCTGAATAGATTTCCTTTCGATTTCGGGAGAGGAGACGGGTATCAAATCATCGGCTTCGGGGGCCATCGCATCTGCCCCGATCACCCCGGTCATGTCGGTCGTCCCGGTCATGTCGGTAGTTTCGGTTTCTCCGGTCTCTCCGGTTGCTCCGTTTACTCCGGCCTTCCGGTCAGCAGCAACCACCCTATCTTCCTTGTTCTGGTCCTTTTCAATTTTAAGCAGTTCACTTATTCGTCCGGGGGTGATGGAAAAAAAAAAGCCCGGCAATGACTATTGCCACACCACCGATGATGGGGATCCAGATGGATGAGCGTTTTCCTGATTTGTGCGTAGGTGGTCGCCGTAGTGAGGATTCTGGAGGAGGGTTAGACTCCCTCTCCACCGGGGTGGGCGGCTCAGCTGTTACTGATTCGGAAATTTCCGGCTCTGGAATCATTTGTTCCTGATTGACAGCATCCAATATGCTCGTCTCCCCTGATATTTCCGGCTCAGATTCAACAACCGGTACTTCAGTAAGCAGAACAGGTGCAGGTAACGCGCGCATAACAAGGTTTTCGGAGAGATCATCCAGCTTTTCTTCACCAATGTTCACTGTTGCCAACTCGTCGAACATGACTCCCTCGTTAAGCAGGGAGGGTTCAAAATGAGCAAAAAAACTGTTGACACTCTTTTGTAACGAGTCTGAGGGGGTAAAGTGAATCCGGAAGGATTCAACCTCACCGTTGTCGTTTGCAGGTTGTCCGGGCTCATCGTCACCAGCGGCCAGGCACTCAAAGATGCCGAAAGGGTGGGATTCAACACCCTCTTGTCGGAGCAATGTGTCCCTGATCAGTGTAAGCCACTCCTGGATGAACTGCCCTGCATCTTCGGCGCTAATCGCAGGATGCTTCTTTGTCACCAATGAAACAATGTGGGTCACATCCATATGATTTGTTCTTTCCATCTCTGTTAGGTTGATTTGTGTTTTTCTGCGATTCACTACTACAATTCAGTTATCTCCCCCTTTGGCAAACAGCTCCCTGAATTGGGGAGCGACGCGGAAATTGAGTTCAGTGGCAGGAGGCATAAGATATCGCGCACCGGTTGCAGGATCAAGTGAGATATACTCACGTTTCTTACGGGAAATCAGTTCACCCAGCAGTGGCAGGGAAAGCGTTCCCGGTTCGGAGAGATGGTCGCCGATCACCTCGGTAGCTGCCTTCAGCAGTTCATTTGCCTTCGCTTCGGACCACCCGAGGCGACTGGATAGCGTTGTTATCATCTCGTCGTGTGTCATAAATATTGATGTGTTGATTAGCAGATGTGTTGATTAGCGGATGTGTTGATAAGCAGATGTGTTGATTAGCAGATATGTTGATTAGCAGATGTGAGGATGCACTCAATCGATCACGTTGCCGAAGAGATCGAAGGGCAATGCCGAATGGATCTTCACCTCGTAGAATTCGCCGATTGTCAGTTCCTTTTCCTTTCCGATCAGCACCTCCCCATCCACTTCAGGGGAGTCATACTCAGTGCGTCCCACATAATACTCCGGATCCTCCCGGTCGATGATCACTTTCAGGCTACTCCCCACCTTCGTCTCGTTTATGGTGAGTGCGATCCCCTCTTGCAGCTCCATGAGGCGCTCCAGTCGCTCCTGCTTCACTTCTGGCGGCACATCATCGCTGTAATGCTTGTCATTGTAGGTATCCTCCTCATGTGAGTAGGGGAAGGCACCCAATCGTTCGAAACGGGTCTCTTTTACAAAGTCAAGCAGCTCCAGGTAATCCTCCTCAGTCTCACCTGGGTGTCCCACCATCATGGTGGTACGCAGGTGGATGCCCGGCACCTCTTCGCGAAAACGATGTATCAATTCCTCTGTTTGCTGGCGGGTGATGTTGCGCCGCATGATCTGCAACATCCTGTCACTGCTGTGTTGGAGGGCAATATCGAGGTAGCTGCAGACGTTATCCCGTTCCCGCATCACCCGCAGCAGGTCGGTGGGGAAATGGGCCGGGTAGGCATAATGGAGGCGTATCCACTCCGTGCCGGGGATATCGGCTACCCGTTCGATCAGCTCCGGCAGCTTCATGGCGCGGTAGCGGTCGAGGCCATAGTAGGTCAGATCCTGCGCAATAAACTGGAACTCCTTCACCCCCTTGTTCACCAGCTGACGGATCTCCTTCTCGATCTCCTCCATGGGACGAGACTTGTACTTGCCGGTGATCAGCGGTATAGAGCAATAGGAACAGGTGCGGTCGCACCCCTCCGAGATCTTCACGTAGGCATAATGTGGCGGCGTGGAGAGCGAGCGGTCATACTCCAGCTCCTTGTAGTAGGATTTGCCCAGGTCGGTGATCACCCCGTTCCAGTCGAACTTGCCATAAAAACGATCTACCTCCGGTATCTCGTCAGCCAGCTCCTGGCGGTAGCGTTCCGAGAGACAGCCCATCACGTAGAGTTTCTTCAGCTTGTTTCTCTTCTTGGCCTCGGCGAAAGAGAGAATCATGTTGATCGATTCCTCCTTGGCATCTCCAATAAAGCCACAGGTGTTGATGATGGCGATGTCACCCTCGGCGCTCTCTGGATCGTGCGCCACGGTGTAACCATTGGCCACCAGCTGGCGCATCAGCCGTTCCGAGTCGACCAGATTCTTGGAACAACCCAGTGTGACGACGTCTATCTTGTTTTTGATCATAAATCTTGTTTATTCACCGAAGAGGGAATCCACAAACTCTTTCCTGCGGAACACCTGCAGGTCGTCCATCGCCTCACCCAGGCCGATGTACTTCACCGGGATGCGGAACTGATCGGAGATACCGATCACCACGCCTCCCTTGGCGGTGCCGTCGAGCTTGGTGATGGCCAGTGCCGTCACCTCGGTGGCAGCAGTGAACTGCCTGGCCTGCTCGAAAGCGTTCTGACCGGTAGAGCCATCGAGGACCAGCAGCACCTCGTGTGGCGAATCAGGTATGATCTTGCTCATCACCTGCTTGATCTTGGTCAGCTCATTCATCAGGTTCACCTTGTTGTGCAGACGTCCGGCAGTATCGATGATCACCACGTCGGCATTGTGTGCCTTGGCTGAGCTGACAGCATCGAAAGCCACGGAGGCAGGATCGGCCCCCATTTTCTGCTTCACCACCGGCACTCCTACCCTTTGTCCCCATATGTCGAGCTGTTCCACGGCAGCAGCACGGAAGGTGTCAGCGGCACCCAGGTAGACTGACAAGCCCTTTTGTTTGAACTGCCAGGCCAGTTTGCCGATTGTGGTGGTTTTCCCCACACCGTTCACACCCACCACCATGATCACATAAGGTTTCTTTTCTTTGGGTACCATGAATTCGGAGAGATCTTCACTGTTGTTCTCGGTGAGCAGCAGTGCAATCTCCTCCCTCAGGATGGAGGTCAGCTCTTCGGTATTCACATACTTGTCGCGGGCCACCCGTTCCTCGATACGCTCGATAATCTTCAGAGTGGTATCTACCCCCACGTCGGAGGTGACCAGCACCTCTTCCAGTTGGTCCAGCACCTCATCGTCGACTTTCGACTTACCGGCAACAGCACGGGTGATCTTAGAGAAAAAGTTCTCTTTGGTCTTCTCAAGACCTTTGTCGAGTGTCTCTTTCTTTCCTTTGGTGAATCTGTCAAAAAGACCCATATTGCAGTGGTTGTTTTTTGCGAATTTTTTCAGCTGATTTTCCTCATTCCGCGACCGGTGGCGGTCACGAAACAATTACAAATCTACGAAATAGTCAATAAAAAACTTCCCTGCGTGGTGGCACAGGGAAGCTTTTACATATTTTTAACGGATTTACTTCGAAAAGTAATCCTTTACCTGATCGTTCAGGATCATCTCTTCCCTGAAGCTGTATGCACCGGTCTTGGGTGACTTCACCATTTTAATCACCTTGGTGTGACTACGTCCGGTTGTTGTATTCTTATCACGGAATCCCGCAACTGCTTTTTTTGCCATAGTTTATCCTGTATTACTTGATTTCCTTGTGCACTGTCATTCGCTTGAGGACAGGATTGTATTTCTTCAATTCCAGTCGCTCAGTGGTATTCTTTCTGTTCTTGGTGGTGATATACCGAGAGGTGCCGGGCATTCCGCTCTCTTTGTGCTCGGTACATTCCAATATTACCTGCACCCTGTTTCCTTTTGCTTTCTTTGCCATTGCTGCTTACTCCTCTTTCGTTATGCGTTTAAAAAACCTTTGGCAGCGGCTTGTTTCAAGGCTGCATCCAGTCCGATCTTATTGATGGTGCGCAATCCGGATGCCGAGATATTCAAACTGATCCAGCAATCCTCTTCCACCCAAAAAAATTTCTTCGTGAACAAGTTGACGTTGAACTTACGTTTCGTCTTCTTGTGAGAGTGCGAAACGTTGTTGCCAACCATTGCTCTCTTTCCTGTTATTTGACAAATCTTAGACATTGCTATATGGTGTATTTTGTTGTTTACTTTCTTTTCGGACGCAATCTTCCCGACAAATCAGGGCGCAAAATTAAGCATTGTTTTTCAATTTACCAAAGAATTGGGCAAATTAATTTATATACTATCAGCCTCTTTTCCCAATTGCCGGATGAACAGGCGGAGTGGTTGCACAGTCGCGGGAAGGGATCTGTCCAACGATCACATTTCAGAAGATGGAGGCCAGATCGGCCAGAAGACGATTCAATGTCTGAAGGGTCTCATTACGGATCTCCTTACGCCATTCGCCATCCGTTCCCGGCTGGCTCATCGCCTGATCGGTAATGGTGAGTTCAGCCGTATAGACCTTCGGAAAAAAGGAAGCGGCATCTTTTCGTGCAGCCTGGTAGGCGATATCACGCACGACCAGCATACAGCCGGCATTTGTGATGGTAGCATCGAAGCGATAGCTCATTATCAGCTTTTCCGGATGTTGAAGCTCTAACCGATTACTGACTGTAACGGTGCGTGCCTTCTCGTCGTACCGGATTCCTGCCAATAGCGGATTGGCGGCAAACGTTTTCTTTGCCCATTCCTGCAACAGTCGATACTTTTGATCGGCAGTAAGATGTTGACCGGCCGGGATAAACTGTTCAAAGATCACTTTCCCGTTCACCGTAGGTACAGTTGTAAAAGGATTGTCAACCTGTCCCACTGCGGTAAACAGGACACAGATAAAAAAGCTGAATGTGATGATGGTTCTCCTCATAATCTTTACAAAACTGTCAATTGGACTACAAACCTACTAAAAAGATTAAAGCAGAGCGCCACATTTGTAAAAAAACAACCGTTTATATTTTCATTATCCCTTTAAAACGATTACTTTTGCAACGCGAAAAAATAGTATCACATTTTTCATTTGAATATGTCTGCAAAAAAACACAAAGAAACGCAAGCTGAAAAGAATTTTGAAAATATCGGCGAAGCACTGACCAGTTCAGAACAGTTTCTGGAAAAAAACCAAAAGTCCATATTGACCGGCCTGCTCATTGTAGTGGTCCTGGTAGGTGCCTATCTGGCATACCATTATCTCTATAAGGTGCCCCGCAATGAAAAGGCACAAGCTGCCCTCTTCAGGGGGGAGCAATACTTCCAGGGAGGAGAAGACTCACTGGCGCTCTTCGGCAACGGAAACGACTTCCCCGGCTTCGAGGCAGTCATCTCCCAGTACAAGGGTACCCGTTCAGCTGATCTGGCGCATGCCTATGCCGGCATCTCCTACAATCGTATGGGCAACAACGAGAAAGCATTGGATCATCTGAGAAAGTTCAAAGGGGGTGATCTGCTACTCACTCCAGCCATTACCGGTGCTATAGGCGATGTCTACATGAACATGGGCGAGAGCGACAAAGCCATCGGTCAGTATATGAAAGCGGCGAAAGAGGCAGACGATCAGATGCTGAGTCCCCTCTACTTAAAAAAAGCGGGCAACGCGCACCTGCAGGGAGGAGACTATGACAAAGCCATTGAGCTTTTCACTCGCATCAAAACAGAATATACCAATAGTGCCGAAGGCCAGGAAGCCGACAAGTATATCACACAGGCAGAACTTCTGAAAGAGTCGAAATAAGATGGCTACAGAATTGCAAAACCTTTCTTCGTACGATCCGCACACCGTCCCTTCCGGTGAAGGGAAGCGGATTGGGATTGTGGTGTCTGAGTGGAACTACACTGTCACCGGCAGCCTGCTGAATGGTGCAATCCACACATTGCTCAAATTCGGCGTGCGGGAAGAGGATATCGTGGTAGAACATGTGCCGGGCAGTTTTGAGCTGACCTACGGTGCCAGGCTGTTGATTGAAAAAGCAGCGGTTGACAGCGTCATCATCCTGGGTTGCGTCATTCAGGGTGAGACCCCTCACTTCACGTTTGTTTGTGACAGTGTGACGCAGGGATGCACCGAGCTGAATCTGCAACTCGATGTTCCCGTGGTGTTCGGTTTGCTTACGACCCTCACACTTGATCAGGCCAAAGCCCGTTCGGGCGGTCGCCACGGCAATAAGGGAGACGAGGCAGCGATTACTGCATTAAAAATGGTAGCTCTTCGTTCCAGATATCAATAATTGTATTATCTTTGCAACCGCAAACAGGGGCAGTTACCAGAGTGGCCAAATGGGGCTGACTGTAACTCAGCTGGCTTACGCCTTCGGTGGTTCGAATCCATCACTGCCCACGGTTTCGATTTGATGACTTGATGATTTGCTGATTCGATCCAATCATCAGCTAATTTGCTAATCAACACATCACCGAATCAATTTTGCGGAAGTAGCTCAGTTGATAGAGCATTAGCCTTCCAAGCTGAGGGTCGCGGGTTTGAGCCCCGTCTTCCGCTCACAAGAGGAAGTAACGAAAAGGGTTACTTCCTCTTTTTTCTCTTTAAAACCGTATGAAAGAGTCACCCGTTTACACGCCCAACATCCGCGACCTGACGCAGGGAGGTATTCTTCACCAGCTACTCAAACTGGCACTCCCATTGATGGCCATCAGTTTCATCCAGATGACCTACAACCTGGTCGATATTCTCTGGATCGGTCGTCTGGGTAGTCGTTCCGTTGCGGCGATAGGCTCCATCGGCATGCTGATGTGGATGATGAACTCGGTAGCGCTCATCTCGAAGGTGGGTGCCGAGATCTCCATCGGGCAGTCGATTGGTGCACGGCGGCTCGACCACGCCTCCCTTTATGCCTCCCACACCACCACCCTGGCGATGCTATTGGGCTTCTCATTCGGAATCTTCTTTCTGCTTTTCCCCCACCCTTATGTCTCCTTCTACCGTCTTGAGCACTCCATCGCCATGGAGGCAGCGGGTTATCTGCGGATCATGGCTATCGGCATCCCGGTGATGTTCCTGATCCTCAACTTCTCAGGCATCTATATCGGATCAGGGAGGAGTGATATACCCTTTTATTTCAATGCCACCGGCCTGATCTTCAATATCCTGCTTGATCCGCTGCTGATTTTCGGGATGGGACCCTTTCCGGCAATGGGTGTAGAGGGAGCGGCACTGGCCACGGTACTCTCGCAGGGAGTGGTATTGTTGCTTTTTGTCTCTCACCTGAAACGCAGAAATGGATTACTGGGAGGCTTTCGTTTTCTGATCCGTCCCCGCAAACGGTTCACGATCAATATCCTAAAGCTGGGATTACCCGTGGCAGCGATGAATGTCTACTTCGCCTTCATCAACATGAACCTGGCGCGCACCGCCTCTCTCTATGGTGGCCACCTGGGCATCACCAGTCAGACCACCGGCGGCCAGATCGAGGGGATCACCTGGAACACCTCCAACGGCTTCGCCACGGCACTGGGCAGCTTCGTGGCGCAGAACTTCGCGGCGGGCAAGATGCAACGTGCCGGACGTGCCTTCCGCTACACCCTGATGATGATGGGGTTATTGGGAAGCCTTGTGTCGGCTGCATTTATCTTCCGTGGCGAATGGATCTTTTCATTGTTTGTTCCGGAGGTCGAGGCCTATATGGCGGGAGGAGATTATCTGCTGATTCTCGGTTTCTCACAGCTCTTCATGATGCTTGAGATCACCACACAGGGCCTCTTCAACGGGCTGGGCCGGACCTCACCACCCGCCATCATCAGCATGGTTTTCAACACGCTGCGCATCCCTCTGGCACTCTTCCTGGGTGCCCGCATCGGGGTGACCGGCGTCTGGTGGGCCATCTCCATCACCTCGCTCTTCAAGGGGAGTATCCTGTTGACCTGGTACCTGATCCTACGAAAGAAACTTACTGCATAAGCAGTTGACGAAATAGGATGTAGATCTTATCAATGCAGCTCTCTCACTCAATATCCGTGGAGAAACAACCCTATGTCCGAAAGGGGAAGATTGAAGTGTCCCGCCACATAACGATTCACTATCTTACCGCCATAGAGGTAAAAACCGGAAGCAAAACCGCGGTCGAACCGGGCAAAGTGAGGCACACCCCCGCAGTCACCCATCGCCATGAAGAGGGAGATGAAGAGGTTACTCATCGCGATCGATGCAGAACGCGCTACACGGGCACTGAGGCTCATCTCACAAAAATGGAGGACCCCAAACTTCTCAAATACAGGAGGATGATCCGTCAGACAGGCTTCCATAGTGGTCTCAAAACAGCCCCCCTGAGCCATTCGCAGATCGACGATCAACGCACCCTTCTTCATCTCCCGTATCAGGTCGGCCGAGATGCGGTAGTAATGGCTCTTGTTGATGTACTGCATGGCACCGATCACCACATCAGCAGAGCGAAACACATTGCGCAGTACGTTGGGTTGCAGCGTGGAGGTGAATAAGGGTGCCCCCAGCTCGTGACGGATGGTGCGCAGTTTCGCTACATCGTTGTCAAAGACCTTTACTGAGGCACCCAGTGCCAATGCTGCCCGTGCCGCCATGGTGCCCGCGACACCCGCACCAATAATCACCACCTCCGTGGGTGAGATTCCGGGCACACCGCCCAGCAGGATCCCTTTCCCGCCATGGGCGTTGCTCAGCAGCTCGGCAGCCAGGGAGATCGAGAAGGCTCCCTCAATTTCTGAGATAGCCGTCACGAAGGGAGAGACACCCGTCTGGTCGTTAAGCAGTTCGTAGGCGAGGGCATTGATCCGTTTTTCGGCCATCAGCTCTAACAGGGAGGAGGAGAGCTTATGCAGGTAAAGAAATGAGAAAACAGTACTACGCGGCCGCATCATCTCAACCTCTTCTTCCGTGGGGGGCATGATCTTGAGGATCAGATCGGCCTGAAACACCTCCCGGGCACTTTCCCTGATCTCTGCGCCCGACTCTGCGTAATAGCGGTCTGAGTAGTTGATGGTGAGCCCGGCTCCCGCTTCGAGAAGCACTCTGTAGCCGGCTGAAACCAGCAGGGCTACCGTCTCGGGAGTGAGTGCCAGGCGTCGTTCGCTCTCATCTTTTTCACGCGGGATACCGATCACGGTGGTGAAATTGCTGTTCTCTGATTTCTGTTGCATCTCCCGTACGAACAGGGAGGTGCTTTTTAGCGGGTCGTACATGATCTATATGTTCCTTTTTTTCAATCGTTCAACGATGGCATCAACCGTAAGGTGAATTTCATCTTTCGTGATCATATGATCGGTGGGGAAGATGATCTGTGCCTTGTTGTAATAACGTTCACGCTCAGCCAAATGTTCCCGGATAAAGGGCACCAGCTCATCGGGTTTCTTATCACGTAGGATCGGCCGCACCGTCTTTGATGCACGCAACCGGGCTGCCAGCTCCTCCGGTTCAGCCTGAATGTATAACGTGACTCCGGCACGATTCATCACCTCCATGTTATCGAAATAGCAGGGGGCTCCCCCTCCTGTGGAGACCAGCACATCCTCGAAGGCAGCCACCTCCTGCAGGGCCTGACGTTCTATTCTGCGGAACCCCTCCTCCCCCTTTTCTTCAAACAGTTCAGCGATGGTTTTACGAAATGTGTTCTGGATGCAGGCATCGAGATCAATAAAGGTGAGTGAGAGCGACTTTGCCAGTCGCTTCCCGATGGTGCTCTTGCCACACCCCATATATCCGATCAGAAATATCCGTTCCATTTTTTTATCAATTAACTGTCAGCCTTAGCTGTCAGCTGTTAGCTTTGAACATCGAACTATAAACTTACCAACTTACTAACCTACCAACTTACCAACTTACTAACCTACCAACCTACAAACCTACCAACTTACAAACCTACTAACCTACCAACCTACCAACCTACAAACCTACCAACTTACAAACCTACTAACCTACCAACCTACCAACCTACCAACCTACCAACCTACTAACCTACCAACCTACCAACCTACCAGCCGTTTTATAACAGCGGCGCGAAGAGACGCAGCAGCGATTCCAGAAAACGTTTGGCCATGGGTCTGTTTTTCCATTCTCGCAGTGACACCAGATCACAGTAGCGCTGATCTTCAGTGAAGATCTCCATTGCCTCTCCTGCCAGTTGGGTGTCGTACATAAATGCCTCTATCTCGAAGTTTTGTTCAAAGCTACGCATGTCAAAGTTAGCCGATCCGATCAGGGTGAGTGATCCGTCGAAGACCATCAGCTTGGAGTGAAGGAATCCCTCACGATAGAGGTAAACCTTCACACCAGCCTGCAGCATGTGCGCAATAAAAGATTGGGAAGCCAGCTGCACCATAGGCACATCGGAACGTTTCGAGATCATGAGTCGCACATCCACCCCGCGGATAGCAGCTGCCTGCAGCGCATCGGTCATCGATTCAGGAGGAAAGAAGTAGGGTGTCTGGATGAAGATAGATCGCTCCGCTCCATAAATTGCCTGCATGATGCCGTGTGACAACTCGTTCTCCTCACTCAGTGGTCCGCTGTTGACGATTTGCATCAGTGTGTCACCAAAGTTATGGAGCATGGGAAAGTAGTAGCGGGAGGTGATCAGTGTTTGCGAAACGAAGAACCAGTCGATCAGAAAAACCGACTGCAGGCCCTGCACCCCTTTCCCTTCAATGCGGGCATGGGTATCGCGCCAGGGCCCCCATTCCATACCCCTGACATAACGGTCTGCGATGTTCATGCCTCCCACATAGCCTATTTCACCGTCGATGACGATGATCTTACGGTGGGTCCGGTAGTTCAGCCGGGAGGTGAGTGAGGGCAGTGTCAGTTTTAAAAAAGGCTCCACCTCGATTCCCGCCATGCGGAACGCTTCGAAATAGGCCTTTCCCGTCTTGCGGGAGCCGAAGCTGTCGTAGATGATTCTCACCTCAACACCTTCACGGGCCTTGCGAATCAGGGCATCCTGCAGCTGCTTTCCAAGGTCATCGTCTTCCAACACATAATATTCGATATGTATGTGGCGGCGGGCCTTCCTGATGTCAGCAAAGAGACGTTCAAACTTGACCGACGCGTGGGTGAAGAGCTCAACGTCGTTGCCTCCCAGCAGCGGGTTGTAATCCATGCGCCGGAGCAGGTTGACCAGGTTGCCATATTCTTCGGGATAGCTCTGCTCAACAGGGGTCTCCATCTCATCCAGCGGCCGTTTTTTCAGCTTACTGTACATGCGGCGAGAGATGACATGCTTACGGGTGGTATCCTGTCCGAAGATGGCATACCAGATGATGCCGATCACCGGCAGGAAGAGCACCGCCAGCACCCATGCCACCGTTTTGATGGGGTTTCTGTTCTCGGTGATCACCACCACCACGATGCTCACCACCGTGAGCAGGTAGAGGATCTCGAAGAGGGTAATCAGTGTATGGTTCAGGGGCATGGCTACAATCGGTATTTTCCTTCGCTGATATCTTCCAGTATGTTGAGGTAGGAGTGATAGCGGCTCTCGCTGATGGTATGCTCTTCCACGGCACGGCGTACGGCACAATCCGGTTCATTGAGGTGTAGGCAGTTGTTGTAGTGGCACTGCTTCGAGGCACGGAAGATCTCCGGGAAGTAGTGCGATACCTCGGCGGTGACCATGTCGATGGTGCCAAATCCCTTGATTCCCGGGGTATCGATGATAAAGCCACCGTTGGCCAGCTCAATCATCTCGGAGAAGGTGGTGGTGTGCATTCCTTTCTGGTGATAGTCAGAGATCTCCCCCACCTTCTGTATCTCGTTGCCGCGAAGCGTGTTGACGATGGTCGACTTGCCCACACCGGAGTGGCCCGCAAGTAGCACGATCATCCCACTGGTGAGCGCCTCCAGCTCATCCCGGCCCTGACCGGTTACCATCGAGCTCTCAAGACAGGTGTAGCCGATAGTGGTGTAGAGACGGATCATGGCCTGCAGGTATTCTTTATCCTCCACATCGTAGAGATCGGTCTTGTTGAAGAGAAGGGTGACCGGCACGGAGTAAGCCTCGGCGGTGACCAGAAAGCGGTCGATAAATACCGTGGAGGTCTCAGGGTAGCGCAAGGTGATGCAGAGGAGAGCCCGGTCGATGTTGGCAGCCAGGATATGTGTCTGTTTGGAGAGGTTGGATGACCGTCGGACAATGTAGTTCTTCCGATCGGCTATCTCGGTGATGAAAGCGGTGCCGTCACTATTCACGTCGAGCCTCACCCGGTCACCCACCACTACAGGGCTGGTGCTTCGGATCCCTTTCAGCCGGAAGTTCCCTTTGGCGCGACAGAGAAGGTCGTTGCCCAGCTCATCACGCACCAGGTAGCGGTTCCCGGTATTACGGATGACCAGACCGCTCCGCTGATGCAGTACCTCCTCACCGCAAAGTGATGTCATCAAACTGTCAGTATTTCTTTTTCTTTCTCCACGAACATCTCATCCACCTTTCGGATGTATTTGTCATGCAGTTTTTGCAGTTCGTTTTCATTATCTTTTCCCATATCTTCCGGCAGACCCTCTTTCACCGCTTTCTTCACCTCGTCGATCCCTTCACGGCGGGCGTTACGGATGCTGATCTTGGCCTCTTCGGCCTCCTGTTTGGTCTGTTTTACCAGTTGGCGACGCCTTTCCTCGGTGAGAGGGGGGATGCCCAGGCGTATCACCTCACCGTTGTTCTCGGGGGTGATGCCTACATCCGAATCGAGGATTGCCTTCTCCACCACCTTGAGCATCTGTTTCTCCCAGGGTTGCACCATGATGGTCTTGGCATCGGGAGTGGTGACAGTAGCCACATTGGATAGAGGCACATGACTGCCGTAATACTCTACGCGGATGCCGTCGAGGATATGTGCGTTGGCACGTCCTGCACGGATGCGGGAAAAAGTCTCATCCAGAAACTCGAGGGTCATCTTCATCTTCTCCTCCGCCTCATTTCTGATCGTTGTTGGTTCCATAACTATCTTAAAATTGTTTCAGTGACAAAAATAGTCAAAACTTTTGAATGGCAGCTACAGGTGGACCAAAGTGCCAATCTCATCACCGTCGAGCACCCTGTTGAGGTTCCCATAACTGTCCATATCGAACACCACGATGGGCAGGTTGTTTTCGCGGCAGAGTGTGGTAGCGGTCAGGTCCATCACCTTGAGTCCCCTCTGGTAAACCTCATCGAAAGTGATGCTGTGGTACTTTGTGGCAGTGGGATCCTTCTCCGGGTCGGCAGTGTAGACGCCGTCGACTCTTGTACCCTTGAACATGGCATCGGCTTCGATCTCAATCCCCCGGAGTGCTGAAGCGGTGTCGGTAGTGAAGAAGGGGTTACCGGTACCGCCTGCGATGATGACGATCTCGCCTTGCTCCATCGCCTTGATGGCCTTCCACTTGGAATAAAGCTCCCCCACCGGCTCCATACGTATGGCGGTTAAGACGCGGTTACGTTGTCCTGCCACGGTAAGGGCTGAGCTGAGTGCCAGACTGTTGATCACGGTGGCGAGCATCCCCATCTGATCACCCTTCACCCTGTCGAACCCCTTGTCGGTACCACTCAGACCACGGAAGATGTTCCCTCCCCCGATCACGATACCGATCTCAACCCCTTTCGCGGCTGCCTCCCGAATCTGCGAGGCATACTCCTGCAGTCGTTTCTCGTCGATACCGAACTGTTTTTCTCCCATGAGCGACTCGCCGCTCAGTTTCAGTAAAATCCGTTTGTATTGCATTTCTTTAGCTTTCAGCTGCCAGCATTCGGCTGTCAGCTTTTTATTGTTTAGTTATCAGCGATCAGCTGTCATCCTCATTTCTGTTTAACTATAAACCTATCAATATTTCACATCGGAATGTGAAGCTAATCCGCGAACGACATCTCCTTGAATGCATATTTCCGCACCTCGTTGCTTTCGAGTGTCCGTAACACCAGGTGGCCGGAGGGCAGCACCCCTTCAATCTTTGCCTTGAAACGGCCCTCCTGATCTTCAAACCAGTAGTAGTCGTTCACCCGGTAAAGATCGAGCATATATTCATCCTCGATGACTGTCCTCAAATCATCCTGCAGATCACGGTAGAGCAGAAAAAACTCATGTAAAAAAAGATTCAGGAGATGCTCCCTGTCATGCAGGGTGCCGGTAATCTGACGCATCGAGACCGGGTTGGGCAGGTCGTGTGGGAAGATCTGCTGATTGACATTGAGACCAATGCCGATCACCGTGTTATCGATCTCCTTACCCTGAATATCATTCTCGATGAGGATGCCGGCAATCTTCTTATCTTTCCAGTAGATGTCATTCGGCCACTTGATGCGGATATCATCAGTAAAGGAATCGAGCATGTTCTTTAAGGCCAGTGATGCGATACGGGAGAGGAAGAACGACTCGTTGGCCGGCAGATGGTGAGGATAGAGCAACAGGCTGAAGAGCAGGTTGTCTCCTCTGGCCGAGTACCAGTTACTACCCATCTGTCCTCTTCCCCCGGTCTGATAATCGGCGATCACGAGCGACCCCTCATCGGGTCGTTCCTCCCGCACCAGTTGCTTGAGGTAGCGGTTAGTGGAATCAATCTCCTCCATCCGTATGATCCGTCGCTTATCACTCAGTTGTTCCATAATACTCTCTCTGCTTCTTTTTTGACAGCTTGCCAATCACCTGCTCTACCGAATGGTCGATCCATCTCTTCAGCTCATGATCAGGCATGTCACCCTCGAGCCATATCCTGTTCCAATGAGTTTTGTTCATGTGAAAAGCCGCCTCCACACATCCATACTGCTGCCGAAGCCGCAACGCCTCTTCCGGGTCGCACTTCAGGCTGACACTGCATCTCTCAGCATCGGTGGGTATCAGGGCAAACATCCTGCCCATCACCTTCATCACGATGGTCACCTCATCGAATGGGGATGTGGCTTCAGCATCCTTCACCGAGAGACAATAATCAAACAGTTCTTCAATATTCACACCTACTATTCTTCTTTTGCGCAACCCTTCGGTTGTATGCTTCTGTATATCGTATCATGCAGGGCTCATCAGAAGGCCATAAATGCCTCTTCAATATGTTCCAGCTCGCAGCGATCACCCTTCCACAGGATGGCGATGATATCAAATCGTGCCGGCAGATCGATCCTCTCTCTGAGAAGATATTGATGTGCCCCCTGTATCATTCGTCGCATGCGTTGTCTGCCCACGAAGCTCTCCGGGTCACCCCACTGGTCTGATGTGCGGGTCTTCACCTCCACAAAGACGATATAACCCCCGCAGGTGGTGATGATGTCGATCTCATACCCGTGCAGCCGCCAGTTTTTTTCGAGGATGCGATGTCCTTTCGACTCCAGATAGGTCACCGCCGTCGCCTCACCTTTATGTCCCAGTTCGTTGTGTTGCGCCATGGCCAATCGGACTGAAAAGCCCATAAATGTTGTAAAAATACAAATTTAGGAGTGAAAAAGTTCCTTTTAGTGAAAATATTTTGTTTTTTTGCATCAGTAAAGGGAATGCGGTTCAGATATGATCCAAAACCGATCTGTAACGGCTTGATAATTGAATGAGAGTATTGATGGGCACAAAAAAATACAAGTTACAGGGGAAGGTAAAACCAAGAGTCAGGAAAGCAGTTTTCATGCTCAGTGACGAAGAGCATAACCTGATCCAGTACTATCTGAAGAAATACAAGGTCTCCAACCGTTCCCGCTGGTACCGGGAGACCGTCCTGAACCACATCCTGAAGAACATGGAACAGGATTACCCCACCCTCTTTGAAGAAAACGAAATGCGACGATAGGCGTATGCTGGATGACAACTATTTCATGCGACAGGCACTGCTGGAGGCACAAAAAGCGTTTGAGCAGGATGAGGTACCGGTGGGTGCCGTGGTGGTTGCTGACCAGCGTATCATTGCCCGGACACACAATCTTACCGAGATGCTTCACGATGTGACAGCTCATGCAGAGATGCAGGCCATCACTGCGGCGGCAAACATACTGGGAGGCAAGTACCTTACCGACTGTACGCTCTATGTCACCCTGGAGCCCTGCCCCATGTGCGCCGGGGCACTCCGCTGGGCTCAGCTCTCACGCCTCGTCTATGGCGCCGCGGATGAGAAGAGGGGCTACACGACCATCTCAGCTGGCATGCTTCATCCGAAGACCCAGGTCACCGCAGGCGTGATGGCCGATGAGTGTGGTGAACTGATGAGCCGGTTCTTCACCCTCAGGCGTTAAATAATCAAAAACGGGCGGGTTAAAAAAGATTCCACAACGGTAAACGATTTCTCCTGAAATCTGTTTAACAGTTACCCGTCAACTCTAAGGGTGAATAGAAACAGTAACTATGGAGAAAAGACTCAGACAACAGATTGATTTTATTCTGGAGGCAGACAAACTGAAAAAGGTGATCCGCCGCAACTGGCTTGCCGACGACAGCCGCCGGGAGAATACGGCAGAGCACACCTGGCATTCTATCCTGGCAGCCATGCTCTTCTTTGAGTATGCCGACAACAAGGAAGATCTGGACCTGCTGCAGATCATACGGATGATCACCCTGCACGATCTGGTGGAGATAGAGGCAGGCGACACCTTTATGTTCGACGAGGAGGGGAACCGTGATAAGTTCAACCGCGAAAATCAGGCGGCCAAGAAGCTCTTCACCCTCCTCCCCTACAACCAGGGAAAGGAGTATTATGAGTTGTGGCATGAGTTTGAAAAAGAGGAGACACCCAACGCAATCTTCGCAGCTGCCATCGACAAGATCATGCCGGTGTTGCTGAACACCTACAGCAAAGGAACCAGCTGGCGTGAGGCAGGCATCACGGGTGAACGTGTTTTTGAGACGCTGCAATCAATTGAAAAAGGTCCCGCCAAAATCCGCGAGCTGCTGTCAGAGCTGGTCGGCAAAGCCCGAGAGAAAGGCAATCTTGTATAAATGGGCCATTGATATTTGTGATCAAACAAAAAGGGTGTCATTCACGTTCTATCCTGTAGAAAGATAAGGGCGCTTGAAGCCCTCAGGAGAAAGAATAACGATACAATAATAAAACCGACTAAGATGAATAAGAAGAAAATTGCAGTACTGGTAGGCAGTCTGCGCAAAGAATCCGTAAACAGGAAACTGGCCAACGAGCTGGCAAAGCTGGCACCCGAATCGTTGGAACTGGAGATCGTGGAGATAGGTCAGCTGGCACACTACAACGAAGACCTGGATGAAAATCCGCCTGCCGAATGGGTGGCATTCCGTGAAAAAATTGGTGCCGCAGACGGATATCTTTTTGTCACTCCCGAATACAACAGAACCTTTTCCGGTGTGATGAAAAATGCACTGGATGTGGCATCACGTCCCTACGGGCAGAGCAAGTGGGGTGGTAAGCCGGGTGCCATTGTGAGCAGCTCCATGAGTGGCATGGGAGGTGAAGGCGCCAACCTGGCACTTCGTCAGCCGATGGTCTTCCTCAACATCTACATGATGCAGCAGCCGGAAGCCTATGTAGCCAACAGCTGGGAGCTATTCGACGAACAGAACAACCTCAAGAGCGACGACACGCGTGCGTTCCTGCAAAGCTGGGTGAACGCCTTTGCAGAGTGGGTGTATAAGTTTTAGGTGATCAAAAAGATCGCGTCCTGCGATCGGGATGGCCCTGCGCACCAACCTGAGGGGCCATCTTTTTTTTTGCAACAACAGGCAGAAGATCTTTCAGATATCTTCTGCCTGTTTTATTCTATCTGCCGCTCATCGTCGATCAGCTAAACCTGATCACCTTCACACCCTGGGCAATTTCCAGGGATCGCGATAGTGGGCTTTGATCAGCCGGTTGGCTTCCAGGTTGTCGAACGTGCCGGTATCGTTGTCCCAATGCAGTGCCTTTCCCACACGACTGGAGATATTTGCCATATGGCTCAGCTTGGCCACCTCGGCGCCGATGGCGATATCGGCATTGGGTAACTTGCGGCTGCGCATGCAGTCGAGCATGTTACCCGCATGCAGGTAGAGCCCCTTGCCGGTGCCTCCTCTCTTCTCCAGAGCCTCCATACGGAGGGTGTTGGGTTTCTTTTCACTGTCGCAGGGATAACAATATGGAAAGGAGCGGCTGTTGATGGCTTGTTCAGGCACCACCTCCCACCCGCTGCGGGTGAGGATCAGGGTTCCGTTTTCACCGAAGAAGGCAACCCCTTCGCGCAGTCCGAAGAGACCGTTGCCGATGCCGCAGGCATGATCCCATAGGATGTTGAAGTCGGGATAACGGTAGGTAGCCATCAGGGTGTCGGGTGTCTCCATCGCATCGTCGGGATAGCCGAACTTACCGCCGGCACCATAGACATAGGAGGGAAGTCCCACGTTCATCCCCTTCATGGCGTAGTCCAGCAGGTGTACCCCCCAGTCGGCCATCAACCCTCCGGCATAATCCCAGAAGAAGCGGAAGTTGTAATGGAAGCGATTCTGGTTGAAGGGGCGTTTGGGAGCCGGTCCCAGCCACATATCATAATCAACCCCCTGCGGCACCTCGCTGTCCGGCACCACCGGCAGGGTCCACTTGCTGGTTTGATAAGCCCACACCTTCACGGTACGCACCCGTCCCAGGTTTCCACTCTGCACATAGGCTGCCGCCTCGTCCCAATGGGGATCGCTGCGCTGCCACTGTCCCACCTGCACGATGCGGTCATATTTACGGGCGGCGCGCACCATCAGGTCGCACTCTTCGATGGTGTTGGCCAACGGTTTCTCCACGTATACATCCTTACCCGCTTCACAGGCTGCCACCTCCTGCAGGCAGTGCCAGTGATCGGGAGTACCGATGATCACCATGTCCACATCCTTGTTGTCGATCACCCTGCGCCAGTCCTTCACCAGTTGTGGGGGCCGCTTACCGGTTAGCTCCTCCAGATCAGAGGCTCGCTGGTAAAGGTACTGATCATCCACATCGCACAGGGAGATGCACTCCACACCCGGGTATTGCAGGAAGGCTTTGAGGTTGCTCCATCCCTGGTTGCGACAGCCGATGAGTCCGATTTTGATTTTATCACCGGGAGCATTGCTCCCGTAAAGCGAATTGAAGGGTTGCCCCATCAGAGGCGCGAGACCCAGTCCTGTAGCAGAGATTGCAGATTTCTTCAAGAAGTTGCGTCTATCCATCTTTTTGGTTGTTTTTTGGTACGATTCGTGACAAAGGTAAGAAAGATTGCTCAATGTATGGCCGGAAATTAAGGGTTCTTTTGTTCATTTCTAACAGGATTTTTCTATATTTGTCCGCGACAGTCAGAATATAAATCGAAACAGTGCTTACAGATGCAAGGTCTCAACGATTTTTTTAACCTCCTCCATCAATACATCGGCGGTCATCATTGGTTTGTTTTTCTACTATTGGGTACGGGTATCTTTTTCACCCTCTACCTCGGGTTTCCACAGATACGCTATTTCAGACATGCCCTGCGCATCGTCAGGGGCAAGTATGACAAGAAGGGTGACAAGGGTGACACCTCCCACTTTCAGGCGCTGGCCACCGCACTCTCGGGCACGGTGGGCACGGGTAACATCGCCGGGGTGGCACTGGCCGTGCACCTGGGTGGACCGGCTGCCCTCTTCTGGATGCTGGTGACCGCTTTTCTGGGGATGTGTACCAAGTTTGTTGAGGTGACCCTCTCGCACAAGTACCGCGACTTCGATGAGAAGGGAATGGTAACGGGTGGACCCATGTATTACATGAAAAAGAGGCTTAACATAACGTTTAAGAACGGTAAACAGCTCAAAACAGGTTACTGGCTTGGGGGGTTTTTCGCCATGGCCACCATCCTCTCCTCTTTTGGTACCGGCAGTCTCCCCCAGATCAACAGCATCTCCAACTCCCTCTTTGCTACATTTGGCATCAATCACATGGTTACCGGAGCCATCCTGTCGCTGTTGCTGGCTCTCATCATCATTGGCGGCATCAAACGCATCGCAAAAGTCACTGCCACGCTGGTTCCCTTCATGGCGGTCGTCTATTTCCTGGGAGCCATCGCGGTGATTCTGTTCAACTATCAGCAGATCATCCCCTCCTTCCTCTCTATCTTCAGCGACCTCTTCACCGGCACTGCTGCCGTAGGCGGTTTCCTGGGTGCGGGATTCGCTTTTGCTTTCAACAACGGCGTCAACCGGGGTCTCTTCTCCAACGAGGCGGGCCAGGGCTCCGCACCCATCGCCCATGCTGCCGCCAAAGCGCATGAGCCGGTCTCCGAGGGGATGGTGGCGATCCTGGAGCCCTTCATCGATACCATCATCATCTGTTTTCTCACAGGGCTGGTGCTCCTCTCATCAGGGGTCTGGAATGAGAAGCTGCCCAACCAGTTCCAGAAGACCGATATCGAGGTGCTGGCACGCAGTTATGACAACGGGAGTGCAGCTGATGTGACACTGTTGGAGGGCCATCTGAACAATCGTAGCCGCGTAGCACTGTTCAACGGGAAGCTGAAAGTAGAGGAAGGTGTCATCACGGAGCCGGTATCGGTGCTGCATGCCCGCTCACTGGCTGAAGATGTAACAGTAGCTAAAAACAATGTCCCCTACAATGGCACGTTGATAGTTAAGGAAGGGAAGGTGACTCAGACAGAGAGTGACATCACCTTCTCCGGCAACTCACTTGTTCACAGTGCACCTCTCACGGCTATCGCATTCACCCGCAGCTTCCTGGGTGATTTCGGGAAATACATTGTTGCCATCGGATTGCTGCTCTTCGCCTTCTCCACCGCCATCGCCTGGTCCTATTATGGTGATCGGGCAGTCACCTATCTGGTAGGGGCAAGACATGTGATGCTCTACCGGATCCTGTTCGTGGCCGGCTTTTTCATGGCCTCCTTCACCGACACTACCATCATCTGGAACCTGTCGTTGCTCACCGTGGCCTTCATGGCCATCCCGAACCTGATCGGGTTGCTGCTGTTGCACCGGGAGGTAAAAAGTTCCATCCGTGATTATTGGATAGGCTTCCGGGATGAGAATCCCACTAAAGGCCGCTAAGCAGTCCCCCGTCGATCTGCAGGGTGGTACCGTTCACCGAGCGGGCCTGATCGGAACAGAGGTAACAGACCAGGTCGCCCAGCTCCTGCGCATCCATGTAGCGTTTGTGCGGAAAGGCAGCAATCGTCTTTGCCTCGTAGGCCTCCACAGGTATACCCTCCTCACGCGCCCTGACCTCCATGAGCTGCGTCACGCGATTGGTCCGGAAGTAGCCGGGAGCCACGTTGTTGATGGTGATCCCCTTCGCTATCAGCTCCTTGCTGATGGTCTTGGCGTAGCTGACCACCGCAGTACGGAAGATGTTGGAGAGCACCATGTTGGCTGCCGGCTCCTTCACGGTGATGGAGGTGATGTTGATGATGCGTCCCCACCCCCTTCGCTCCATGTAGGGCAGACAGAGGCCTATCATCCG
>Ga0334901_1000428_pt1 | contig 58329 bp, 61 predicted proteins | sample GraSluR3_MG_3_FD_207216 | JGI IMG/M metagenome (GOLD analysis project Ga0334901, IMG submission 207216) | Sludge microbial communities from methane-producing bioreactor in Wageningen University, Netherlands - Granular Sludge_15_08-R3 | ecosystem: Engineered > Bioreactor > Anaerobic >...
ATCTGAGGCAGTTGAGCCACGATCTGAGGAATGGCACGAATAAGTCCCATACCAAGCTGAATGGTCAGCTGAACCCCCATTTCAATGAGCTTTGGTAGGTTACTGGTGATGAAGGTAATGATGCTGTTAATAATCTGAGGTAAGGACTGAATCAGTGTTGGCAGAGAGTTTAAAAGTCCCATAGCCAAGCCGCTGATAATCTGAAATGCTGCATCTAGTACCAAGTCCAGATTGTTGATTAAGGTGGTAGCGATCAGAATAACCGCTTCTACAATGGATGGAATAAGTTCCGGCAGCGCATCTCCAAGTCCAGTAGCTAAAGTTACAATCATCACTAGCGCCGCTTCCACCAGGGCAGGAAGATTGGTAATAATCCCATCCACCAATGTTAGAACAAGCTGCAAAGCACCGTCTGTAATTTGAGGTAAGGCTTCGATAAGGCCACCTACAATGGTCATGATGATATTCGTTGCCGCTTCAATAAGTGTGGGAAGATTATCTAAAATCCCACTGACAAGAGCGAGAATCAAATCAGGTGCAACTTCTGCAATGGCCGCAATAAGTCCAGTAACCACATCCAGAATTTGAGGAAGGATGACAGCAATCTGTTCAACCGTCTGCCTAGCTCCTTCTTTTAACTGCTCAGCAGCTCCTTCTTGACCAGTGATGAGGCCCGTCAAACCATCTAAAATCATGGTAAAGCTAGGGAGGAGCTGGGATGTGATGTTGTTTTTCACCCCAGCAAAGGAGCGGGTGAGGTTATCCATGGCATCTGTGTAGTTCACCGCAGCATCAACAGATTCATCGCTCATAACTAGACCCAGTTCGCTAGCTTTGTTCTTTAGGGCATCGGTGCTTTCAGCGGTCTGGTTTAGAAGCGCTCCTAGCTCAACTGAGGACGTTCCAAGTAAATCATTGGCAATGGCCGCTTTTTCACCTTCATCAGAGATGCCTTGAAGACCTTTAATGGTCATCTCAAAGACTTCTTCTCTGGATTTACCCTCAAGGTCCGCAATGGAAATACCTAGGCGTTGAAACTTTTCTGTGGCTGAGGAACTCCCATTGATGGCATCGTCTACGGTGTTATTAAGTTTCTTCATTCCGTTTTCTAAGGATGAAATGCTGGCACCGTTTTGGGAAAGGACATAGTCCCACTCTTGATAACCTTGCCTGGAAAGACCTATTCTTTGGCTGGCCTTATCGATTTCATCCCCTGCAGCCGCGGCATCATTGGCCATATCAAAGAGCTTTTTACCTGCCGTGACAGCTGCTGTTCCAATGGCTGCCATGGCAACACCAATCCCCGCAGCCACACCTTTCATAACTGAACCGAGCTTCTCAAACTTACCACCTGAATCATCTGCCACTTTAGCAGAGTCTTTGATTTCATCCCCAAACTTGTCAGCTTCTTTACCAGCATCATTAAACCCATCACTGGCTGCTTCAAGAGCCTTGTTGTTGTCATCCAGCTCTTTTTCCATTTTATTTAGATCTGCATTTGCATTGTTTAGCTGGATCTGCCAGGCTTTTGTTCTTTTGTCATTCTCCCCAAAGGACTCAGCAGCATTTTTCAGTGCAGCTTCAAGGGTGGATACTTTGTTTTTCTGAGCGTCAATCTCTTTATTTAAGACTTCATTTCTTGCTGTGATAGCCTTGATGGATTTATCTTGCTTATCAAATTGAGAAGTGACCAGATTCATTTCAGAACCCAGCACCTTGAATGTTTGATTGATATCTCGAAGAGAGCTCTTGAACTCCTTTTCACCCTCAACACCGATTTTCAGGCCGAAGTCTGACATAGCGTTCACCTCCTTTGGGGCATAAAAAATGACACCAATGTAGGTGCCACTCTAAATGATTTTGTTATAGAAATTCCGGTATTATTTCATCGATGTAGCGCTCTTGTTTCGGTTTCGATATTCCGGTAAATTGCTTGTGGCATTCCCAAAGGTCCATCAAATAGCCAATGGGCATGAGCCATACTTCATCTTCTGTGCGCCTTAAATGGACTGTTCCAAAGTATATAAGTCGGGTAAAGACTTGATCATCACTTACCCGACCACCTCGTTTTTTGAGTCGTCACTCTCCACATTCCTTTTCGTGCCTTTCATCATACTGGCCATAATGGCATTTTTGTAGTTAGCTAGGTCAAAGGGAGTGGTAAGAAGCTCCACTTCATCTTCTGTGAGAAGTTCTTTTCTATCATCCTTGTTCCTAATATTGTGGATCAGGATGGACTGGTTTGCCAGAAGGGTGATGAGCCACACCACCTCCTCGAGTGCCATTTCAAAGTTCTCAGTTTTCATCAGTTTATCGCCCAAATTCTCAAGACCACCATAGCGCTTAGCAATTTCCTTTGTCGCTTTAGTGGTAAGAATCATCTTAAACTCTGTACCGCCAATATCAATGGTGGTGCTTCTTTCTTCAGCGGCTTCGTCAATCTTTAATTTTTCATCTGCCATGATTAACCCTCCCATTAAGAAACAACAACAGTAGCCACTGTAGTCGTCACGTTTTCTGCACCACTAGAGCTTAAGACACAGTAGTAGTAATAGGTATCTGCCAGAAGATCCGTTGGAATATCAAAGCTCGCAGAAGTTTCACCGTTGATAATATTACCGCCAGTGGAGCTATCGATAGTATTTTCATACCACTGATATGTTACAGGGTTTGAGGTGTTGGAATTTGCCACAACAGAAAGGCTTCCAGTAATGCTTCCTGCGGTTACTTCACTTAAGCTTGCTGGCTGGGTTGTGATGGTAATGGTTGGGGTTACGGCTGTGAAGTCTGGTTCATAAACGGATGTGAACCAGCTTGTAATTGTTGATGCCGCTACACCATTATCTCCTTCAGTAACTTCCGCTTTCCAAGGATGTTTGCTTTCTCCGTCTAGTTTGTTTCTTCTAAAGACGGTTCCTTCTATGGTGGGACTGCTAAAAGTAATGGAGTCGCCTTTGGTGGCAAGGCTTGTGGCGGGAACAGAGAAGATAACCCTGTAGAGCCAAAAGTAGCGATATTTTCCATTGGCCTTCTTGGCACGAAACCCAACTGCCACAGGGCTACCACCATCTTCACTTCTTGAAACCACCACATTGTTGCTGTCAATTTTGCAGCCAGTTAAGTCCTGAGCCACAAGTGAGCCAATGTCATCAATTCCTAAACTTAAAGCACCACTCTTGAATTCTTTGACCACCTCGCTGGCACCGTCATCTGCATAAAGAATGGCTTCAATGAGCTCAATGCTCAGCTCTGCAGTCATGGCTTTGGCCAGTACCTCAGGGGTCCCATAGGTTTCGATGCCATTTTGATCTTCTGTGATTTTTGCATAAAATAGAGAGTCCAATCCGATCGTTGCCATTTATTCTTCCTCCGTTTCATATTCTTTCATTACGTCAATGGCGTAATGATGAAATTTAGTATCATGTTCATAACCAACATACTGTCTATCCGTGATGGTGATCCCTCCGGATTGAAGCGCTTTAGTTAGTTCTTTCTTGCGCTTCATATAATTCTTCTTCGTGAAAAGAGAAAGCCGAGCTTCTGAAAGAATCATATAGGCCTCATTATCTGCAAAGAGATCAAGCCTATCAGACATGGGGGTAATAACCAGATATTCATCAGGCGGTGTATCAGAAAATACTCCGGTCTCCACAGGGATATCAAAGGGAGCTAGTATGTGGTTTAAATCCGCAAGTAAGCTCATAGCTTTTCAATCTCCTTATCCAGTTCTGATTTCATAGTTTCAATGCATGCCTTCCGAGCTGCCGACTTTGCTGGCTTCAAGAAGGGTTTAGGTGGCTGACCTGATTTACCGTATTCAAGGATATTTGCAATCTTGGCATTGGCATCTCCATCGCCACGAGGTTCATTGAAGCCAACCTTGACATTGAAGTTTCCATTTCGATCAAGCTTGGTGGGAGAGAGGCCCAGTGAAGATACCAGCTCACCGGTAGAACGGCTTTTTTCTTTTGTTTCATTCCCAATAACACATTTGAGGTTGGCTTTTACTTTATCAAGAACAACCTCTCCGCCAGCTTCTAAAACTTTAGAGACAATCTCATCTGTCTTATCACCAAGTTTTGTAAGCTTCATTAGAAACTCATCAGGCATTTTCATGGTTCCTTTAGCCACTTGGAACCACCTCCTTGGCCAGCACTTCAATGTACATACCGCGGCCTTTCACATCCTCAACAGATGTGATTTCAAATCTCTTATTGCTATGAATAAGCACCATGGATGTGGTTACAGTTAATCCAGGGATGCAGCGAAAACGAAAAAGGTCTGTGGCTTCTGAAAAGGAAGCTCTGTTAGCCCATTTCTCATTACCATGCCGACCTTCCCGATAAGCCCTGACAGAAGCTACAATGTTATCAACTTCAGTTTTAAATCCTTCAGAATCTTTAATGGTGACGCTTTCTACAATATCGATAAAGGTATTCATTTTTCCAAAGCTCATGACTACACCTTCCAATCCCGATCAAGCCGCAGCAGGAGATTGACTGTATTCCATACTTGCTGCCCAGCCTGCACATTGTCTGAAAAGAAACCACCGGTGCTGCCGTCCCTGGATTCATAAAAGTGGGACGACAGCATGATGATGGCTTGCTGTGTGGTGGCTGGCATAACGGCTTCCACGTAGTGGTTCTCTGGAAGATGCTGATAACTTTCTGCATACCGCGTGGCGGCGGTAATGTACATCTCAAGGAGTTCATCATCAGCAGAGTGATCAAGAATAAGATTTCCTTTTACTTTTTCCAGCAGTGTCATACCGCCACCATCCTTTCATTAGTCTGAGGTCATTAGCCCTGCAGCCTTAAGCTTGGTGAGGAGGGCATTAAAATCCGTCACCAAATCTTCTACTGTGGCTGCAGTACTTGCGGCTTGATTATCAAGAACAGGGAGGCCAGTAACGACCGCCCCTTCCTTGATTTCAAGAGTTCCACCAATGACGGTTTTCTCACCGCCCTGTTCGGTATAGTTCTTTGTGTTATAACTCATAGGGCACCTCCATTACGCTTTCTGCTGAAGCACTTTGATGGCTTCAGGTAGAATCAGCTTTCCATCCACACGCTGAGTGGCAACAAAACCCACTTGACCAGTAGCTGCATAGAGTTCATTAAGTCTCTTAAATACTCTGCCTTGACGATCTGCTACCCAGTAGTAGCCAAAGTCACCGAAGATAATGGACTTTGCAGATGCAGCGATGGTAGGAACGTAAGATGAAGTGTAAACAGGTCTATTCAAAATGGTATCTGGTGTTCCAGCCTGAAGTGAAGGCTGCCAGATATACTGACCCTGACCATCTTTTAGCTTTCTAATGGCCTTAATAGTGGCATCGTTCATAACGAACACGGACTTGTTTCTGTAAGGAGACTTTAGAGAGTAGAAAAGGTCCAAAACCTCATCAATGGTAATAGCTGTAGCACTTGCAGCGGTTACACCGATTTGCGCTCCACCAGTGGCAGCAAGAATACCTGTAGGCTTACCAGAACCATCTCCTGTGAAGAAAGCATCTTCTTCCTTGTTACCAATACGTCTTGCAAACTCTCTAGCAATATAGTTCTCAAGATTAAACACGCTGTCATTAAGAAGCTCTTCAGACACCTTGATCATGGTACCTAGCTTGTAAGCACCAATGGAAACCTGTCCCAAACTATCATCGCTTTCAGGAATGGCACCTTCTTCATCAATCCAAGAAGCAGTACCTTTGGAAGCTACCACAGGAATCTTACGGTCACCAGAAGAGGTGGAGATGACGTTGGCCAGCTTTCTGAAGATATTCTCTTCATCCAGGGCTTCAATGAGGGTACGCTCGAACTCATCTGGTACAAGGTAACCACCTTCCGTGTCAGTGCCAATCTGCAGTGCGTTCTTAATCACTGGATCAAGCCCTTCACCAGAACGGGTTCTCATGGCATTCCAGAAGGCTTTCTGGTATTCTGCAGAAGCTCTGCCGCCTTTGGATTCCATACCTTGGAAGATAGGTTTTCCGGTAAGCGGTGTGTTCAAGGGCTTTGAAAGTTCACGGTCCAGTGCTTCCTGCTTTTCAAGACGGTCAATTTCCTTACCAAGGGCAACAACATCAGCTTCCATCTTTTCATAGGTTGCAGTGTCTTCAGCGGATACAATTCCATCTGTACCTCTTTTGGTATCCAGGAATGCTTTAGCAGCTTCCCAGGATTTTGCTCTTTTTTCACGAAGTTCAAGAATTTTATTCATAGTATTTTCCTCCTAAAATTTAGTGTTGAATTAAAGAAAGCCGCTTTTCTAGCGACTCAATTGGGGTGCCAGCATTCTCTTTTTCTAGTTTGGGTTTTACCTTATCCAGCAGGGAGTTGGTAACAGCTCTGCGGCTAAAGGCATAGGTGAAATCCTCAGTCTGATTTCGTTTCTTTTCATCCTCCAAGATGCCATCTGCAAATCCAAGTTCGATGGCTTTTTTCGCATTGAGCCAGGTCTCCGCATCCATAAGATGAGAGAGCTTTGTCCTTGACTGGCCTGTCTTGATTTCATAAGCATTGATGATGCTCTCCTTAACTTCAGAAAGCATGGCGATGGCCTTTTTCATCTCCTCGCTGTCCCCAATGGCCACGGTAAGGGGGTTATGGACCATCATCAGGGCTGTTGGTGCCATAAGCACCGTTGTTCCCGCCATAGCGATGACAGAGGCGGCTGAAGCGGCAATACCATCGATCTTTACGGTAACAGTGCCTTTGTAATCCATCAGCATGGTGTAAATCTGACTAGCAGCAATGCAATCACCTCCTGGAGAATTGAGCCAAATAACAATGTCACCATCACCGGCAGTAAGCTCTGCTTTAAATGCATTAGGGGTGACGTCATCATCAAACCATGAATCTTCGGCAATAACGCCGTCTAGATAAAGTGTTCGGACACCAGTGTTTTCATCTCGTGCCCAGTTCCAAAACTTCTTCATTAAGGTTCCTCCGTTTCTTTAATATTTGCGAACGCGCCTGCGTCCTGTAATTTAGTCATGGCGCCGTTGATGAGGTAGAGATCGCCACCTAATGACTCTGGAATTCTATCCAGATTTTCAAGTTCTCTGATATCATTGGCGCTCATCCAACCGTTCTGCCTTGCAGTGGCATATCCACTCATTCGACTTACATAATCTCCACGTAAAAGGCCATCCACGTTAAACTTGATAAAGACATTAGGTTTTTCGCTTTCCATGAGCAGTGCCCTACACATGGACTGTTCCCAGCGGACCACCCAAGGGTCGAGGGTATATTTTACGAATTCAAGTGATTGCTGCTCGATGTTACTAAAGGATGACTTCTCAAGGTCAGCAAGCATATGAGGGGGCACTCTAAAGATTCGAGCGATCTCATTGATCTGAAACTTTCTGGTTTCCAGGAACTGTGCCTGCTCAGGTGAAATACCAATAGGCTGGTACTTCATGCCTTCTTCAAGAACAGCTACTCTATGGGCATTACCGCTTCCTTGATAAGCTGCATTCCAGGATTCTTTGATCCTTACTGGGTCTTTAATGGTACCAGGGTGTTCTAGGACGCCACCCGGTGAAGCACCATTAGCAAAAAACTTAGCTCCATATTCTTCAGTAGCTATGGCTAGGCCCACAGCATTTTTTGCCATGGCAATGGGTGAATAGCCTACCAGCCCATCAAAGCCAAGTCCGGGGATATGAAGGACGTCTGATGGTGAAAGATACACCTGGTTCTCTCTACCAAGAGTAGGAGCATCTTCACTACCACGCTGGTACAAATAGAAAAGCCGACCACTTGAATCGCGATCGACCGTCATTTTGTTTGGCATGAGTGGATAGAGAGATATCACTTCACCTCGTGCATTTCTAATAATCTGAGCATAGGCATTTCCCCATAATAAAAGATGACTCATCAGCGTTTCTCTAAACGCAAAAGAAGTCATCTCAGGATTTGGTTCATCGTGGAGCAACTTGTATAAAGGGTGTTTTAGGTTCTTCTCCTTGCCACCTGAATCATTGTATTTGTAAACATGAAGAGGCAAACCAGCTAAGGTCTCCGATAAGATTCTTAAGCAGCTATACACTGCGGTCATTTGCATGGCGGTTTGCTCATTGACCGGCTTACCAGCACTAGTACTTCCAAAAAAGAAGCTGTAATAGCTTCCTGAAAGAGTATTTTTAGGTTTATCACGCGCCTTAAATATCCCTTGCAGTATTCCCATGGACATCACTCTCCTTAAAAATGGGCATGAAAAAAGCACCTCAGCTGAGATGCTTAATATTGATAGCATAAGTTAATAATAACTTTAGGTCGTGTAGTTTAAATGATATTCATCTTCTTTGGGTTAATAGTTGAACTCGTGAAGTCAAAGCATACTTATTTTCTACTGATTTTACATCAACAGTTATTTTATCACCCACTACTAAATCCTCGAATTGTATCTCTGTCACTTCTTCTGAAGTGTTCTCAACATAGACAAAATACACATCTGGACCTTCACAATTTATGTAACATTTTTCTCCTAAAATACTATTATTGTCTAACCCTTTAACAACGATTCCTTTAAGAACATTACTAATTTCTAAAATCTCTGCATTTACCCCACCATGAGTAACATCTTCATTATTACTACAGGCAGTTATTAATAACAAAATAATAACAAACATCATAAGTAATACTTTTTTCAATTATAACCCCTCCATTATCCTGTTTTTACTGCATATAAATCTACTTATATGCAATTAACTATAGCCTATTATATTTATTCTAACATATGGAAGATAACATTAAAAGACAATCAGTCCTCGATCGTCATAAACAGAATTACCAGTTTCTCCACCACGGCGAATCGCTCGGTCAAGAGCCATGATTGTGGCAACAGCACCGTCAATCTTCTCTGTGGATTTTTCTTTATCCGCTTTGATGTTACCAGCAGGATCTGTTCGAATGAAAATATTGTCCATCATCCATCGAAGAACTGGGTGACCACCGTGAGCGATTTTCTGCTCTAGTGTGAGCTTCATCAGTTCCTTAGTTGGAGGAGACATATCTTTGAAACCCTGACCAAAAGGAACAACTGTGAAGCCTATATTCTCTAAGTTCTGTGTCATCTGAACTGCGCCCCATCGGTCAAAGGCAATCTCGCGGATATTATATTTCATCCCAAGCTCCTCAATGAATGTCTCAATGAATCCGTAGTGAACCACATTGCCTTCGGTAGTTAGAAGGAATCTTTGTTTTTCCCACACATCATAATTGACGTGATCCCGTCTAACCCTAAGGTCAATGCTGTCTTCTGGTATCCAGAAGTATGGAAGAACCACATACTTGTCATCTTCATCCTGCGGAGGGAAGACAAGTACAAAGGCTGTAATATCTGTGGATGAAGAAAGATCCAGCCCACCATAGCAAACGCGACCTTTAAGTGTTTCTGGATTAACCGGAAAAGCACAGGCATCCCATTTATCCATAGGCATCCATCGAATAGCCTGCTTAACCCACTGGTTAAGTCGTAGTTGCCTGAAGCTGTTTTCTTCAGCGGGGTTTTGTCTAGCAGATTCATAGGCCATTTTTACTTTATCCATACTGACAGTGATGCCGAGGGATGGATTTGCTTTCTTCCACACCTTTGGATCAGACCAGTCATCTTCGAGAGCTGCACCATAAATGACAGGATAGAAGGTAGGGTCGTTCTTTCTTCCTGCCATGATGTCAAGAGCTTTTTGGTGAACCTCCCAGCAGATACTGTTTTGATTATCTCCAGCAGTGGTGATTAGAAAGTACAAGGGCTGCATCCTGGCATCGCCACTACCTTTGGTCATAACATCAAATAGCTTTCGGTTTGGTTGAGTGTGGAGCTCATCGAAGACAACTCCATGGGTGTTGAAGCCGTGCTTGTTTCCAACATCGGCAGAAAGCACTTGATAGATGCTTCCAGTAGGTTGATAGATTAATCTTTTCTGTGAGTCCAGAATCTTAACTCGCTTTGATAAAGCTGGGCACATACGCACCATGTCCGCTGCCACGTTAAAAACGATGGAGGCTTGGTTACGGTCTGCAGCGCAGCCATAAACCTCAGCACGCTCTTCGTTATCACCACAGGTTAAGAGCAGGGCAACAGCCGCCGCGAGCTCACTTTTTCCCATCTTCTTTGGAATCTCTACATACGCTGTATTAAATTGACGATAGCCATTTGGTTTTATGGTTCCAAATAAATCCCGGATGATTTGCTCTTGCCAATCTATGAGTTCAAAGGGCTTTCCTGCCCAGGTTCCTTTTGTATGGGAGAGGCATTCAATAAAACCAACTGCATAGTCCGCCATCTCCTTGCTGTAATGAGAATCCTTCGCCATGTATGAGGTTGGTTTATACTTCTTAAGTTTTCGGATATGCGGACACCTCCTTTAAAAAGACATAAAAAATAGACCATAAGGTCTTCTGTAACGAGGAAAAGAGCCATACAGCCCTGTTCCTTTATGCGTTTCTATCTTGTTGTTAATTGTATTTCTTCATCAATATTTCAAGTGCAGCTTGCGCATTGGCGTCGATGGGTTCAATGTCCCAGCCTCTATCAAAGTTTGCAATGATCTGGCCATCACGCTTTAGCATCAGTTTTGATATTCTACCCTCATCAATGCCGTAAGGGGAGCCTAAGTCAAAGCTTTTGATCCAGTACTGAATGGTTCTGTTTTCGACTTCGATTTTGCCTTTTCTCCACATGGTCTAAGCCCTCCTTAAATCCTAACCAAGATTGCCGGTAGCATTTGCTTTTCGCCGGTCTGCCAGTCGGTGTAGCTTGAATTAACCTTGGTAAGTCCGTCCATCCTGCAACCGTGCTTTTCAAATTCGGCAAGGGTTGCGATCAGCCCTGAGAAGGTGCTTGAAATGGTGATGTGGTCAATTCCGTAGGCTCTGCAGGCTTTAACAATGGGTTCAATGTCGTAATCCCAAATGACCTCGGAAAAGTCGATGGTGTCGTTTCCTGCTTCCTTGCTTCTTTCGTAAGCCCAGTACATGGTGCTGTTGATTCCAGATTCCTTAAAGTTTGAGCCAGTTGATTTGGCTTCTTCAAATGCTTTGATTTCTTTCATGTTCTCATCCTCCATTTAGTGTGGTTTTGTTTTGGTATTACATATATCACTCTAAACGAGAATAATAGCAAGTCATTTCTGTAGTAATAGAGCAGGTTTCTGGCCTAGAGGCTAATCTTCAATCCCACAGTAGCGTGGATAGTCGTAGCCTTCAGGATTGGTGAGTATCTTTTCACCAGTTTCTTTGTTGATGACCCTAATGCATCGAAGCTCACCTTTTTCGTTGGTGCCGCCATCTGACTTCTTGATCCAGGGCTGATCCTCAAGAAAATCACTGGTGAACTTCTTGAACTCTGAATCACTGAGTTCAACTTCTCGAATCACAGTGTATTCGGAGCCAATGACGCCATCTTCCTTTGCTTCTTCAGTTGCTTCTTTTAGTTCCTTAAAGTTGTAGAACTTTCGACCAAATAATGCCTTCATTGCTGTGCCTCCTCCCTGGATTTTTCATCAATTACCATGCAGGAATCAATGCCGTAAACCACATTCAAGCTGCTCCCGTTGTCCCACTGAACCATGATGGAGCCTGTGTCATCCACGCCCCACACGGTGCCTTTTGTGCCCGCTGGTGGTGCTTGCACATCATCCATCGAAAGGAGCTGGACCCTGGCGCCAGCGGGGTACTGCTTGCGTAGGTGGGCCAGTCTTTCTTTACTGATCGGTTTCACTAGGAGCACCTCCTTTGAAAGCACTGCTTCCTGAGAGGTTCTGAAGGAGAATCTTTCTATGGGTTTTGAATTCTTCACCAATAAATCCGAGGCGGAGAAGGAAGCATCTAAATGCGTATTTCTCATTATCGACTTCTTTCTCTTTTACAGTGATTCTCTTTTGGATTTTCGCCATTTCACAAAGCTTTGTAATGAACTGGGAGTAGGCTTTTATCTCGTCTGGGTTTGGCAGTTTTGAAAACCAAGGGAAGCTAATGCGTTCCTCGTCGGCTTCAATGGGGAGTGCATCCACATTTAGTGCTTTCTTGATGAGGTTCCCTTTTGCTTCTAGCAGTTTGGATAGCTTTTCCAAGTCTTCATCGGAGAAGGAGTCTTTTGGTATCTGGATGATGAGTCCAGTTTCCTCAGGTTGATCTTCAGCAGGAGCTGGTTCATCCACCTCAGGTTCAAACCCTGCCACTTGTAGCTTTTTTATCAGCGTCTTGATATCGTCCTGAGCTACTTCGCTGTCAAAGGTTAGCTTTCCGTCTTTTCCGATGTGGTAGGGTCCGACCTGGTAAGCACAAGATGGAACTCCCAGGTATTTTGAAGGAACCTCTGTGATTTCACTGATGAGCTTCACCAGCTTTTTACGTTCGTTACCAGTTACGTTGTAATTGATTTTCATGGTATTGACCTCCTTGTTTTTTGCTTACTACATATATCACTCTAAGTGATGTTAATAGCAAGTTTATCTTTCGATAGTTGTGTTATTTATTTTCAGGGAGGTCGCTGTAGCGGTATTCTTTGCCGCCACGCAGGAGATAAACGTCATCTGAGGTCTCTGCTCCAGAAATAAATCTTTCAACGATAACATCACAAAACTTCTCATCAAGCTCAATGGTGTGACAGATTCGCTGGGTCTGGTCACAGGCAATGAGGGTGCTGCCAGAGCCGCCAAAGGGATCAAGGACGATGCAGTTACTGAGACTTGAATTAAGGATTGGATGAGCCACAAGAGCCACCGGCTTCATTGTTGGATGAGAGCCATTCTTCTTAGGTTTTTCAAATTCCCAGATGGTAGTTTGCTTTCGATCGGCATACCAGTTGTGCTTGCCTTTCTTCTTCCATCCAAAGAGCACCGGTTCATGCTGCCACTGATAAGGGGACCGACCAAGAACCAACGATTGCTTTTTCCAGATGCAGGTGCCGGAGAGATAGAAGCCAGCTTCAGAGAATGCCTTTCTAAAGTTCAGCCCTTCCGTATCTGCATGGAAAACATAGATGGAAGAATCCTGTGTCATGACAGCTTCCGTATTGGTAAAGGCAGCCAGTAGGAATTCATAGAAAGCAGAATCACCCATGTTGTCGTTTTTGATTTTACCGGCTGAGCCTTCATAGTTTACATTGTAAGGGGGATCTGTCACCACAAGGTTTGCCAGCTTTCCATCCATGAGAAGCGTGAAGGTTTCTGCTTTGGTGGAATCACCGCAGACCAGTCTATGGGGACCAAGTTTCCAAACATCACCCAGTTTTGTCATGGCGGGTTTTTCCAGCTCTGCATCCACATCAAACTCATCATCGTGAATGCCATCTTTCAGGGAATCCTTAAACAGGTCATCCAGTTCAGAAGGATCAAAACCAGTAAGGGAAACATCGAAATCCGCACCCTGCAGATCAGCAATAAGAAGAGCTAGCTTATCCTTATCCCAGTCGCCACTGATTTTATTTAGGGCAATGTTGAGGGCCTTTTCTTTATCTTCATCCATCTCGATGACTACACACTCAACTTCGGTCATTCCTAAATCCAGGAGCACTTTCAATCTCTGGTGGCCACCTACAACTCTTCCGGTTGTCTTGTTCCAGATGACTGGTTCAACATAACCAAACTGCTCAATGGAGCGCTTGAGTTTATCGTATTCTGCATCCCCGGGTTTTAAATCCTTACGCGGATTATAATCAGCGGGAAGTAAGAGCTTAGTTTTCAGTTTTTCAATCTTCATATCTTTCCGCCACCTTTTTTAAGTTTAGATTGAAATCCACGTTCTCCCACGGGAAGAGTGATGAGTTGAAGTGGCCGTAGGTTGCTGTATCGGAGTAGATTGCATTTCTTAGGCGCAGCTTTTCAATGATGGCCGCTGGACGTAAGTTAAAGATCTCTTTTACCAGTTCACTTAAATCCTCATCACTGATTTTCCCTGTGCCAAAGGATGTCACATTAACCGCTACTGGATTTGCTTTTCCGATTGCATAAGAAATAGCGACCTCGCATTTATCAGCAAGCCCGCTCCAAACAATATTCTTAGCAATATACCTGGCCATATAGGCACCACTTCTATCAACCTTAGTTGGGTCCTTTCCGCTGAGTGCGCCGCCACCATGGGAAGCCAGACCACCATAGGTGTCGACCATGATCTTTCTGCCAGTCAACCCAGTATCAGCAGCAGGGCCACCCTCAACAAACCTGCCTGATGGATTGATGAGAATTTCTGTATCATCATCTAATGGAAAGTCCTCAAAGCATTGCCAGAGCACGTTGTTTAAGATATCTGATTCTAGCTGCTTTTGTGTTTTATCTTCGTGGTGCTGAACAGAAACTACCACAGTCTTAACGCGGATAGGTTTATCCCCATGATACTCAACTGTAACCTGTGCCTTTCCATCGGGGAGGATACCCTTGATGATTTTTCCCTTGCGACATTCATCAATACGCTTTACGATTCTATGAGATAGAAGTAAAGGTAGAGGCAGTAGCTCACGGTTTTCGTTGGTAGCATAGCCATAGACAGTGCCTTGATCACCTGCACCGATGGAACCGTATGGATCAATAATTCCATTTCTTGCTTCAAGCGCTGTATCTACACCAGCAGCAATATCTACACTTTGATGATGTACAAACACAAATACTGTAAATTTCCAAGGATTATAACCAACCTCACGAAGTACATTTTTGACGATAAGTCGGATGTTAATTTTCTCGCTGCAGGTGATCTCGCCCGCTACGATGATTTTACCTTTAGTAGCCATGACCTCACAGGCCACACGTGAAGCTTTGTCTCTGCGAAGGCAGGCATCTAAAATACTGTCTGCGATTAAATCAGAAAGCTTATCAGGATGTCCCTTGCAGACACTTTCTGCGGTTCTGAAGTTTTTACTCATATCATTATCTCCCATCTTTTTTATTTGCCCCTTCGAGCAGAAAGAAGTCTTTCCATCACATCATCCTGAGGGTTCGCTCCTTTGTAATCGCCAGTACAGTTTTCTTTTACGATCTGGAATATTTCAAACCATAGACGATTGGTTTGGTTCATGTAGTTCTGGCCCATGGATACATAAGGACTTTGAATAGCATTTCCTGTGGTGGGGTGTTTCGCAAGAAAACCATATTCAGTGATGGCTTCTTCACACTGAATCCAACGAGCAACACTCATGGCATACCTTTCAAGGAGCTGCGGAGAAACCAGAGCAGCGCAGCCACGCTTATCCAGCCACTGCCATGTGGCTTTGTAGATTTCACCAGCCACCAGAGCTTTACCATCTTTTTGAATGGCTTCTAGCATCTTATTGGGTTCAGGCATTTCTTGTCCCTCAAGATCTGCAGTATCGGAAAACTCCATCACCGTCAGTTTCCTGCCACCAAGGTTTCCTTCGGCTATTTTGTCAGCCAGAGGTTTCTTTTTTGCCCCTGCACCAACACGAGCGCCACCTCTGTTCGTACCGTCTTTTGCCAATGATCACACCTCCTTTACAAAGTGGGGGGCTATACCCCCGTTTGAATCTGCGTTTTTTAACACGACACCCCAGCCCGCTGTCCGGATTGAAAAGTTGTAGGGATTTTACCTCCCCCATCGGTCACCACTTTCAGCAGTGATCTTTGAGTGACATGACTTACAAAGGGCCATCAGGTTACTCGTTTCATTTCCACCTCCTTTGGAGAGAGGGAGGATGTGGTGGACTTCTTCAGCAACTACAATTCGTCCGTTCTTATCACACTCCTCACAAAGAGGATGGGCTTTGATGTAACGGTCCCTGATCCGCTTCCAGGACCTGCCGTAGCGCTTGTTGGACGCTGGGTCTCGTTGGTACTGGTTGTAGCGTTTCGTTACCACCTTCTTATGCTCGGCGCAGTATTGCTCGCTGTCTGCAAGCCGACCGCAGCCTGGGTAAGCACAAGGACGCTTAGGTTTGTATGGCATGGGTTCACCTCCTTATGAACATAAGAAAAGCCCTCGTGGGGTGGTCCCAAGAAGGCTTGTTTAAATTGTGGCTCACTTTATATATAAGCACACATCGTAGGTATCATTCTATGTTATTTAGTATCCATCTAATCAAAGATGCCAGTTTTTAATAGGATTTCTTTGTGGGGCTTACATTCTTTACAGACATAGTGTCTGTCCCGGAGATAGTTTAAGGACCTTACTTCATCCCCACAGAAGCGGCAGCGGGGGAAGTAGTAGGTCATCCTTCCAGCTTTTGAGACTCTAATGTTGTCTTCTTTAGCTTCACGGTAGCTCATTTTTAGTAACCTCCATTTTACATATAATCACATGCGGTGGGTATCATTCTATGGTTTTAGGTATCCTGGTTTAAAATCTTACTGCAAACTTCCAATGCAGCGTTATGCATTTTGTAGAGATGGTGGATGGTGTAACACATATCCACTGCGATCTTTTCCCAGGTTAGAAAACAAAGGTAGCGTTTCTCAAGAAGCGTCTGGTACTCAGAGTTTTCTATGGACTTGATGATGGTCATGATTTCACGTTTCGAATCTACAAGACGAATGATGTCCTGATTGATTTCTTCCTGCAGGTCGATGATTCTTGCAATCACATCAGCCATCGTTGATGTTGAACGGTTCGGATTTCTTGGCATTGCGCTCAAAGTGGATGTGGCTCTTGTGGCTAGTGCATTTAAAGATTCCAATTGTTCAAACTTACTACGGATCCGATGGTCAATGCGATAAGCTTTTGAGAAGTATTCTCTTGCGTTTTGTTTATTCATATCAGCCCTCCGAATATTTTAGATTTCACTCGGATTGGCGAGGATTGTCATAGGTTGTCTTAGATTTTCAAATCTGCCTTTACGGCATTGATGAGTGCAGCTTGGGTGCTGTTCTTTTCTCTTAGTGCTTTAAGGATGCGTCCATCGATGGTGTCCTTGGTAATGATGTGTTGAACAACAACGGTACTTTCTGTCTGGCCTTGTCTCCACAATCGGGCATTGGTCTGCTGGTAAAGTTCCAAGCTCCAAGTTAGGCCAAACCAAATGAGAGTGGAGCCGCCTTGTTGAAGGTTCAGGCCATGTCCTGCAGAAGCGGGGTGGATTAAAGCTACTGGTAGTTCACCACTGTTCCAGCTCCTAATGCTTTCAGTAGAATCTAGGCGAGAGAACTTCATTTTATTGTGCTGTAGTCTTTCTGTGATGCGCTCAAGGTCATGCCTAAACCAATAGGCAACCAGGATAGGTTTTCCATTAGCGGCTTCAATGAGATCTTCTAATGCATCCAGCTTTCTGTCGTGGATCCTTATGATCTCTTGGGTATCGGAGTAGACAGCTCCGTTGGCCATTTGAGACAGTTTACCAGAAAGAGAAGCAGCATTAGCTGCGGTGATATCTCCACCTGGAAGCTGAAGGACCAGATCACGCTTTAGTTCTTCATAGCGTTTACGCTCTGGTTCTGAGAGCTTTACTGGATACTCTGAACTAATGAGTTCTGGCATCTTCAAATGGTCAGTGGATTTCATGGATATGGTAATGTCTGAAATCTGTCGGTAGATGGCATCCTCTGCAAATGGTAGAGGTTTGTAACTAAAGATGATCTGGCCATTACGCTTATCTGGAATAAAGTAGTCGTCTCGATACTTACCAATGAATCTACCCAGGCGTTTACCCATATCCAAAAGCCTAAACTCAGCCCATAGATCCATGAGTCCGTTTCCTGTAGGAGTACCAGTTAAACCCACCATTCGCTTAATGCGTGGACGAACTTTCATCAAGGCTTTAAATCTCTTAGCCTTGTGATTCTTAAATGATGAAAGTTCGTCGATAATAACCATGTCATAGTTAAAAGGGATACCGCTGTCTTCCACAAGCCACTGGACATTTTCTCTGTTGATGATGTAGATATCAGCTTTTTTCAAAAGTGCAGCTTTTCTTTCTGATTCAGTACCAACAGCCACGGACCAGATGAGATGATCTAGGTGTGACCATTTCTCTAATTCTTGGGGCCACGTATCTCTTGCAACACGAAGAGGGGCAACCACCAAAACTTTATGAACCTTAAAGCTGTCAAAGAGTAAATTGCTTATGGAGGTGAGGGTCAGCACAGTTTTTCCTAACCCAAGCCCATATCAAGAAATATGGCAGCAATAGGTTTATTTTCGATGTAGGCACTTGCATATTGCTGATAATCATGTGGTATGAACTTCATTTGGCATCACCTCCCATATCAGATAATATTGTCTCTATTCCTGCTACACTATCAAGCACATAAACCTTGAATCCAAGACCCTGAAGGAGCTTATGTCTAGCCAGTTGTAAAGGTCGAGGTTTCTTCCCAGGGGCTTTGACTTCAACAAAGGCGATTTTACCTCCGGGAAAAAGGATTAACCTATCCGGCATACCATCAAAACCCGGACTAACAAATTTTAGTGGTAAGCCTCCCAAGGCTTTCACTGCTTTTACCAGTTTTTGTTCGATGATTTTTTCAGTCACTTTTTTACCTCCCATCTGACACAAGAAACACAAATTCACAAGCGTTTCCCTATATTTACTAACGCGCGTGTACGTGCACAGGTATTTCCTATCTACTTTTAAGAAAAAGCATTTTGAATATAAGGGAAAATCTTGTGTTGTGTCGTGTTCTTTATCCGCAATATTGATAAAGTCGCTGCCTACCATATATGGGCAAACGCCTGATACTGCTGGTTCGTTCCCAACCGGGAATCTGAGCCATGAGTGCTGCGATCTGATAACTATCCGTGGTCTTTAATTCAGAGAGGTTGCGATTGAAGCATTCACACCATATTTCAGCATTGCTTACAGAGGTTCGAGCAACAGTACCTGCATGCACTGGCCTGCCAAATTCGGTCCCACTTAGGTAATTTCTGCGGGCAAACAAGTCCATACTATCCCAGTCATCTGGAAGTAATGTCTTCAGGTATTCTTCCACCATACCAACACGCTCATCAGCCTCCATGGCGCCCTTCTGGGCCTTTTCAGCCTCATCTAAAATGTCACCCTCCAGATATAGCTTTTCGCCTGAATTCCATATTTCTTTTGCTTCAGCCCAGAACTGCTGCCTGAATTCTTCCGTAAAGCTCCATGTCTTTTTTTGCTTTTTCTGATGCACCTTGATGATCCAAAAGCGGCGATTTCCTGTGATATCACGTAAATATCCACGCTCTCCATTTACCGTTGCAATAACAATGCACTGTCTAGGGTGGCTTTCCACAACTCTGCCATAGGACGGTCGATACTTATCATCAGAGGTAGAGAGGAATGCTTTTACTTTTTCAATGTCTGCTTTTTTCATACCAGCAAGTTCTCCGATTTCAACCACCCAAAATCCCTGAAGTTTTTCAGCACCGGACTTGTCGTCCATATCTGTAAGGGATAGAGTTTCAGAATAAAAATCTGCTGTTACCAGATCCTTCAAAATTGTGCTTTTACCAATCCCCTGATCGCCATCAAGCACAGGAACGCAGTCAAACTTAATTCCAGGAACATATATCCGGGCAACCGCCGCTGCAAAGGTCTTTCTAGTCACTGTGCGTATATACTCAGTGTCATCAGCCTGAAGATATTTGATGAAAACATCCTCCACACGCTTTACTCCGTCCCATTCAGGTAGAGAATCAAGGTAATCCCTTATAGGGTGGAATCTCCGATCATCAGCAACCTTGGTAAAGGCAACATCATGATTTCTACTTGAGAACGGAAGGTAGCGAATATCCATAATGGACTTAAGCTGGGCTGTGTCGGCGTCTCTCCAAAACACGTTACCTTCTGGTCTTTCCCACGGAAGTGGTCCAGTGACCTGGATACGGTTTGACAGCTCGTTGAATGCAAAGTTCTTAAAATCGGGATCATGATTCAGGATAAGGTTTAAGTTGTATACGCTGTTTTCGAGTACTTGACTTCGGGGCTGATACTTTAGTTTTTCTTTCCAATCGTCACCAAGATCTGTGAAATCCACTTCAGCTTCTGCAAGTTTCTCATTGGTAGCAAATACTTTCACCTCATCTATCTTCATGACAAAATCACACATACTCTTAAAGGACTTCTTAGCATCGTCATCACCAAACTTATGGATACGAACAATGTCAAAGGCATTGCATAATTTAAGATATGCTGGGTCCTTGGCATGATGGCTGTAAACGAACTTGCCACCTTCTTTGATTTCAACACCCGCCATGCTGCTTGATTCTATAAAATGGTAGCGTTCTTCATTATCTGTTGGCTCGTACACATCTGACAAAAATGCATCGATTGCTTTTGTGACGGGGAAGTAGACTCTATTGAAAAGCCCGACTACACCCTCCTTTTCAATAGGATCCTGTACCTTCTGATGCGATACTGTATTTGCCTTGCTCTCCCTGGATGAAGTCGGAAGTCTTGTAGGATCAATCCATTCAGGATGAGCTGTTAAAATATCATCTGGATTAATCCAGTCCTTATCCACTTCCTTATAGATGAAGGTTCCATTGGATGGCGTACTTGGCCAGTACATTAGTTGATTTGGCAGATAGGAGCATTCATCGAAATAATCGATGCCTAGCATCTGAGCAAGGTATCTTGATACTGATACAAACTCTTCTGGCGTCACATCTCTTGCTAGAGGATAGATAATGCGCACTCTCGGATTTTCTTCAGTACTGCTATGGGTGGAATAAAGAACAGAGGTATACTGGGCATTCGATTCATAGTTTTCAAGAAACTCTTTATCAATACGGTCACCATCTAAGGCAATCATTGAACGAAGCTCCACAGTGTCTATTTTCCTGCGACCACCTTTTAACACCCCTGCAACAAAACCACCATGATCTTTTGCATCATCCTTTTGAGCCTTGCTGAATTTGGCATACTCTTCAGCTGATTCCGTTGTCCGGATTGGAGTCTTCAGTCTATCTTTTAACTCATCAAATGTGATTTCTTTGTTGACCCACTTCTTTGCCTGTCGGCTGTTCCCGTAGGCAATGGCTAGCTTTCTCACTTTAATAACCTCCTTTCACCCCATGTTCAAATCTGGCCTGTCTAGCAGCACGATAGGCTTTTTCTGTTGCTCTAGAATCCATATCACAAAGATAGTTGCTGTCATCACCGAAGAGTTCAAATTTCCCTTTATGGTTTATCCCAGGATATGCAGCAAAGTAATCCCCATCGATAGTATTAAAGTTATATTTATTAGGCCAATTGCCGTTATCATTGTAAGCTTCATTTTCTATGGACCATAGGATGTCATCAATATCTGCACCACTTGGAATATTCCCAACCACAAGGATGGCTGTCTGGGACTTCCCGTAAGTATCAGGGTCATCTTTTCCCAGTTCATAAAAACGGTTGATTTTATCTGCATCAGCATCGGTCATCTGACCCTTGACCTCAACGTAAAGATCGCCACCAGATCTGCCGTCTACGTCGTGAAGAAGAAAGTCTGGAAGATAGGTCAGTCCATTTCCAAGGTCATATCCTTCAGGTTCATACTCGTAATCAATACCACAAAAATCGAAGAATACTGCCCAGCGGGCTTCAAGCCTTGACCTGAAGAGGTAGCCTTTGTATTCAGTTTGTATTGCTTTTATCTTTTTCATAAATCTAAATGACCTCCTTACACTGAGATGAAAAGTAGCGGATTGTATAGTTCTTGCGTTTTGCCCAGTTGATCTCTGCTCTCATGCCGGAGGAAATGTGATTCCCAAAAACCCAAACCTCGGAGCACTTTGACATCAGTACATTTCCAAAGAACAAACCAAGTTCTCGTTCATCAGGATCACTGTCATCAAGAAACTGAGTGAAAAGAAGATGCGGAGCGATGGGGATATATCCCATCACCACCGCAAACCTGCTATAGCGTCTGGCAGAATCAGTGTTACTTTCAATATCACCGGAATAGGGTGAGCAGATATACACAAGAGGCCGGAAGGCTCTGGCAGCCTTTTCTCTTTGTTCGATCTTAGTTAAGGCATCATAAGCAGTGGGGTCGTAGTAACCTTCTGCGTTGAATTTATCAATTCCCATTAGTAGAACCTCCCTTTATGCTGGCCTATCGGAAATCTTCATCTTGTACCATTCTAGGTATCGCTTGCGCTGTTCATAGTCTGGAACAGAGAGAAGTAGTCCGATATCAACTTTTTGAAGTGTCTCGAGCATTTTAACTTGGTCATCGGTTAGGTATGGACGGATGCTAGTGCCTTTTTCAAGACCATATTTTTGTCTGATTTGCTTGGCAGACATCCCTGTTACAATGCGGTTTATCATGTCGCATTCATTGCTGAAGTGATAAGGTTTGGGTTTTTCGTGAAGTAGCTTTATGTTTTCGGTCAGTAGAGGGAAATCCTTACGAGCTGTAACCAAAGTTGTGATGAACTCTTCCATTGCGTTGAAGCGTTTGATGTAAAGCTCTTTAAATCGCATCGCTTTTTGTCCGGTGTAACCCATAACAAGCATCGTGAAACCATCGCGAGTCATCATATAACAAGGTAGCTTTCTTCCTGTACTATCCTTGTAATAGGAGAGCTCATAATTGGATTCAATGAAATCTTTACTCAATCCAGAATTGGAGTCAGTGATTTTGGATATATCACGAAGTACATGGAAGTGTTCTTTTTCAAAGTGGTTTGCTACAAATAAACTATCTGCCCAAGCAATATCCCGAGCATCAGCAAATATACCGTATTTGTCTTTTGGAATTAATTCTTTCATTAGAATTCCTCCAATCTTGACTTACTGCACTCAGGACAGAAAATAGCAGTTCCATAAAGATCGCTTTCTCCATCACTAAATAATTCTGAGATGTCCACACAGATTTCAACACCGCAATCAGGACAGGTGGTGAATACATTGTCATCATGGATTTCTACCTTGATTTCTAATGTGTCGTTGATTGATTCTTTTACATAAAACATATTCATTACCTCCATTTCTTGAAGGCTTAAGTGCCTTCTACTGTTCACAGGACAGAAACCTCCCCTGTGAGTAATAAAGGACTAATCTTTTTTATAGAAATTCGTTTCATAACCATCGGCTCTCATTAAGAGGCCCTTTGCCCAAGGAGGGGTATGGCTCATTTGATTGCAGATGGCTTCCGATGATGTTTCCATGTCAGCTTCGATGACAATTTCATCATGTACATGAATGACGATGTTGTAATCCTTGAGAGCTTGCATGGAATAACACAGAAGATCACGACTGGTCGCTTGGACGATGTTCTCCACAAACTTTGGCCCATAGCTATCAATGCGATCCCATTTTTTTGTGCCACCAATGCCTTCATACGTGATACAGTCTGAACCAAACATATTTGTTCCAATGCGAGGTTTTACATAGGAGAGTCTTCTTCCAGAAGGGAGGGTGATAAAGAACATCCCACTTTGGTAAGAAAACCGGATGCCATGTGTTTCAGTGAAGGTCCGTTCTCTAACTGCTTTCATGGCAGCCTTATCGACATCCCACCAGAGCCTGACTATATTTGGGTTGGTAGTACGCCAAGCTGTAACCAGAGGTTGTAGTTCATCTTCATTAAGACCCATCTCCAGAGCACCCATGGCCTTAAGAGCACCAACAGATCCCCCATAACCAAGGGCCAGTTCTGCAATCTTACCTTTTTGCCTTAAGTGACCATTGACTCCATGTTTTTCAACAGGCACACCAAACATCTGAGAAGCAGAAGCGCAATAGATATCACCGCCAGACTCGAAAACTTGCTGACGCCATTTTTCTCCGGCAAGCCATGCGATAACCCGGGCTTCAATAGCAGAGAAGTCTGCGACGATGAATTTGCGACCAAGGGTAGGAATGAAGGAGGTGCGGATAAGTTCAGAAAGAACCTCGGGTATAGAGTCATAAAGCATTTCTAAAGCTTCAAAATCGCCGTAGCGAACAAGGGCTCTTGCTTGTTCTAAATCGGGCAGATGATTTTGAGGAAGATTCTGAAGCTGAATAATTCTTCCTGCCCATCGTCCTGTTCGATTAGCACCATAGAATTGAAACATTCCACGTGCACGACCATCGGCGCACACGGCGTTTTCCATGGCAGAGTATTTTTTGACGGAGGACTTGGCCAGTGATTGTCTTAGCTCCAATACTTCTTTAAGATCTGGTGGAGCAGTTTGGATGAGTTCTGAAACCACTTTTTTACCTAATGAGTCTGTTTCAAGTCCCTGGTCCGATAACCAGTTCTTCATCTGTGCTACGGAGTTAGGGTTATCAAGATCCGTTAGTCTTTTCATTTTTTGGAGCAGCTCTGAACGAGACCGAGTATCCATCTTTATTGCCTCATTTACAAAAGGCATATCCAAAGAAACACCACGATCATTGATCTCCTGGTCAAGGTGGTATTCATTCCACACTTCTTCAGGCACGGGAAATTTTGATAGTTTTTCCTGGATGGCTATTTCAGCTTCGACATCACGAAGGTTGTATGACTTAAATTCAGACCATTTATCAGGAGCATGGATTGGTAGATTACGTAATCTACCACTATTTGTGGCGGTTGGGTTACAGGGCTTGCAAAAGTATCTGATCAGGTCTTTTCCTTCTGATAATTTTTGCTTTTCAAGACCAAGGACAGCGCCACTACCTTCAAGAGAAAGGGGTAAACCCATATAAGCAGACCAGACCATGGTGCATCGCCAGGATTCTGGACTGAGGTATTGACCATTAGGCAAGCCTAGCCACTTAGATAAACAGATTCTTTCGAACTGGGCATTAAAGGCCCACTTAGTAATGGATGGATCAGTAAGGGCTGATTGTATTTCTTCAGGAAGTTTTTCACCACTAGCAAGGTCGATCACCTCGATATCGCCACCATCTATGGAGTATCCAAAGAGCAGGATCTCAAAGTCAGATGATTCTATATAGCGGTAGACCCCGCTTTTGGCGAGGTCTACACTACTATAGCTTTCGATATCGATGCTTATTGTTCTCAAGACAGGAAATCCTCATCAAGGTCAGTGGCGAAATCGTCCTCAGCCCTGGACTTTCCACCAAGAGGCTCGCCGTCTCTTACTTTCTGGAGATTGTTTAGACCGCAGGCGATTCCTCTGTTTCCGTTGCTGTTAAAGGCATAGAAGTTGATGCTTGCCCTACCATATACTCCGCTGTAAACTTCGGAGCGAGTAAGGATAACATTTCTGTCAGCATCTACAATGCCTGGAGCAGTAGCAGAGTTTGCATTAATGAAGTAGGCATTGGCATAGGCTGGATCGTCTGGTCTTTCCAAATCTCCATCTCTAAGAGGTGTTTTAATACTGGTAAGAGGTGGGATAGACTTACCGTTTCCTTTGAGCTTTGCTTCACCTTCGTGGTAAGCAGCCTCAATGGCAGCTTTGACTTTTGCTACAGTGGCAGTATCTGATTTAGGAATGATGAGGGAAACCGAGAACTTTGGAGTACCACCGTTGATGGATTTTGCTTCCCAGACATTGGCGTAAGACCATCGAGTGTCAGGACCTGTGATAACTTTCATTGGGTTACTGTTTGATTTGTTTGCATTATTGGACATATGATTTTCCTCCTTAAATTTCATTAAAATCGTGTTGTGCTGTATTAATTGGTGGACGTTTGTCACTCTCAGGAACCAGTGTTGGTTTCCCTTGAGGCTTTTCAATGTAGCTTCCTAGAACTTCATCAAATCGCTTCTTACCGATAAGAGAAGTCATGGCAGTAATGCCAAGAAGCTTTTGTTCATATGGATCAAAGCCTTCTGCACTGACAGCTTTTGCAACTGCAGCTTCATCGGTATATCTTCGATTGGAGCGTCCTTCGACAAGCTTCCATCCGTTCCACTGCTTACCGCTTACCGCTGATTGCAGTGCGTAATCTTTGATATCGGATGCCCAAGAGATTAGACCATCCAATTTAGATAGGATGTCTTCGACCTCGTAATCATCGAGTAGAGGTGGCATCTTGAAGTCGTATTTGGCCAGCTCCATGTTGTGCTCAGCTCTGGTGCGGCATTCGTGCTTTGCTTTACAAAATCCACACCACTCACCACACTTAAAGTCCCCTTCACCAGCAAAGGCCAGATCTGCAGTTGGTTTAAGAACTTCATTAGCCCATTGGTATAAGGATTCTTTAGATACTGTGTGGGTGGATATGTTGTTTCTACGAGGCTGATAGATAGTCATGGAAACGGTGTCGATGTCATAGATTCCATCGAAGATTTCTAGGGCACCAAGTGCATAGAGTTTCATCTGAGGATTGTCTTCAGATTCAACTAAAATTCCCTGTCCGTGCTTGTAGTCACATACGTGGATCTGAGAATCAGCTATGATCAAGCAATCTCCGGTCCCGAAGCCGCCTTCAACGTATTTAGAGAAGTCCAGCCTTTGTTCTATAAGAACAACCGGGTCCGCACATTTTTCTTTAGCAGCTTCTACCAGTTCAAGAATGTAAGCGGCATAGCCGTTCGCACACTCTTCCATCTCTTCACTAAAGTAGGTGAGATTCTCTGTTGGGTCCTTGGCTGGGAGTCCAAGAGCAACTTTTAATTTGTACTCACATAGGGTATGAGCATCGGTGCCTTCAGCAGCGTAGCTACTTCCTTTATCTTCATAAGACTCACTGAGCCTGACAGAAGGAGGACAGTTTAACCACCTATGAGATGAAGAGGCTGAAAGAAGTGCATGTTTACCCATTTCCAAGTACCTCGGCTTCTGCTAGAAGTGCTGGATAATCGGAAGCATTAATTTCTGAGAGCTTATCAGCACCATACTTTTGTAATAGCTCTCGTATTTTTGCTGTATGACCATCTCGACTTTTTTCAGCCAGAACCGCTCTAACTTCTTCAAGAGCTATGGCCTTTTCTTCTGGAGCAGGAGTTTCTGGTGGTTCATCGCTACTACTGAACATGTTGGAAAGAGACTGAGATATGTCTATCAGCGTTTCACCACATTGGTTCAGCTCTTTAACTAATAGAGAGAGTTCACTCATTTTGCCCATCTGGTTTTCCTCCTTTTTCTTTCTCTTGCTGCGATAGCGTGGCTAGCTTCTTAGCAAGGCGTTTTGACACTACGCTGATGGCGGTGAGAACATCGGCCAGTTCTTCATCCATTTCAGGATCCCGGCTCTGAGTGTCAGTTTGGTTTGCTTGATTCTGCATTGTTTAACCTCCGTTCCGAGGGCTGTTTTGTTCCCCTCAACCTTCACAGGACAAAAGTGAGAAGTTTGAGTAAGGACTTTGAAATAAAGTTTTTATGATGCCCTCTGATATCCACAGGACACCAGAGGACATATTGAGTAATGAATTACTCCCAATTTTTTAGAACTTCTCTCAGCTGGGCAAAAATCTTAATCTTGCGGTTGTTAATTGTCTTCTGAACGCAACCAATACGCTCTGCAATTTCACGTTCAGGCATTCCTAAACTATAGAGCTCAGCAATGCGTCGATTCTCCGGGTCCAGCTCATCTAGAGCAGTGAAAAGTTCTTCAAGAAGCAGCTTGTCCTCTACGAGTTCATCAATGTTAATTGAATCTGGTACGTCGAAACCATCAGCACTGAACTTGTCCAATGACAGGACACCGCCTGTCCGATCAATTAGTGGTAAACCTTTTTCGGCACGTTCCAGATCACATTCACGGCAATTTCGAGTGCATCTCTTTGTGCCACCTTTGCCGTCGCTGATGATGCAGCGTTTCTGGCGTTCTTGGCGTTTTTTCTCTGCCCATACGGGCTGCTTGTAAGCACGATAAACTTCCTCTGTGACTTCAATGACTTGATCTTCAATGGTTAGATGCCATGCTCCATCGTAGAAATCTTTGTTCTTTGGTTGGCTTTGGTTTTCGTTGATTGACATATAAATAGCCCTCCTTCGGCTTAAAACCGAGATGGAGAGCTCATATGCCATAGCTATAAGCCACAAGGCAGACTGGTACCGTAGTCAGGAGTTATCTCCATCTCAAACTGGCACCAGCACTTCCAAGTGGCTGGAGCATGCATATTTAGTTTTTCATCACTTAACACTTGGAAGATGCCTGTACATGGCTGTTAAATGATGATTGGTTGATCAATGAGAAATTGGCGATTGCCAATTTTAAATTGAAAATATATATTACATATGTTAAAATACATTAACGTCTCATTGATCTCTTTTATTGTATAAAATGGGGCATAGTGAATTTAGATACTTTGGGATACTGTGAGATACTTTGGATACTTTTTGGGGGAGGTGCCAAACTGCATGATGTTTACGGAGTTAGTCCATGCCATTCATCCACATCTTATGAAAGATGCGGATGTACCTGATTTCATGAGAAATCTTATTCAGATGCTATGTGATATACCAGAAGAAGATTGGTCAACAAAAAAAGACCCGTCGTCTGAACAAGCCAACAAGGATTCATCCTTGAGGAAGTTCTATACAAAGGGTCCAACAAAAAAATTGGCTAAATCGATGCTTGGTAGATTAACAAGTGAGAATTTTATTGAAGCAATTTATCATGATGATTCACTCAATGACCGAACTGATACAGTTCTCGAGTCTTTAGCTGAAGACATTCAACCTTTCGCGGAAGATGTTGATAAAGATAATGTAGGAGAAGTCCTGTTTGATTTGTTTAAGCAATCATTAGATTTTATTGTTAATCCTGAACTAGAGAATGATAGAATAATTGCTTCTGCCAAAGAGGCTTCTAGAAAAGCTAAGGGTATTTATGGACTAGGTTTACTTGAAGATTGCAGACACACTTGCTCGTATCCTGGATGCGGGAAACATCTACAAACTGTAAATGATAAGTACCACACAGTTAATAATTATGAAGTAGCCGGTATCAAAGGAAGCAGATCATTATCATATGAAAATTTGATTGCCATGTGCCATGATTGTTTTCAGAACTATGTGTTCAAACATACAAAAACAGAAGAGAAAGACCTTGTTACGATCAAAAAACTCCAAAGTGATGATCGTAGTATGCGACAAACCCTCGATGAGGTTGCTATTGAAAAAGGCATAACCAAGGTTATCTATAATCTTAGTAAAGCAAAACCAACACAGCTATTATCCCTTAACTATGATGCATTGAGGGTACCTGAGAAAATTGATGAGGAGCTATATCTATTTCTTGTCGATGAAGTGACAGGACATGTGACCAAGTATTACCTATTTATTGAAAAGACGATGAAGGACTTGGCACAACAAAGTCAATTAAGCGATGGATTACTTCGAGCGCAAATCGCAGATTCCTATAGGAAATTAGCAGAAAAAAAGAAAAGTCCAGAGATAATATATAGTGCCTTGTCTGAAAAAATCAGAAGTATTACTAAGCAGGATATTAGATTTTGTTCAATTGTAGTTTCATATTTTATTCAATCTTGCGAGGTGTTCGATGCTATTACCAAATAAGCTTTTTTCATATAACGAAAGTGTATTTTCAAAATTGCCAATTATATTGAGAGCATTGGATCAGCCTAAGACTCCACATGAACTCTTATTAAGTCTACAGAATACGATTAAAAGTCCCTTAGAACTATTGGGTGCTCTTGATTGTTTGTACGCACTTAAGGAAATTGAATTTAATGAAGAGGAAGGTAGGATCGTACGATGCTTAAAGAAATAAGTTGTGAACTATTCAAGATCAATGGGAAGACACGTGAGCCTATTCGTTTTCATAAAGGGCTTAACATAATACTTGGTGGAGGAACAGGTGCAAATTCCATAGGTAAGTCCACAATGTTACTAATAATTGATTTTGTATTTGGTGGAGATGCATATGTAAAAAGTGATGCTGTAAAACAGTTAGATAATCACAGTATAAATTTTATTTTTGAGTTTGATGAAGTACCTTACTATTTTGTTAGGCATACTGCTACATCTGGAGATTTTGTTAGGTTAGACGAAAACGGAAATATATTGGAAATTCTGAGTAGAGAATCCTATACAAAATGGCTTAGTGAAAAATACCACATGGATTACACAGGTTTAAAATTCAGAAAAACGATAAGTCGATTCTTCCGTATCTACGGCAAGAATAATTATAACGAGCTACGACCATTACAAATGAGGGGTGGAAATGAATCTCAAGAAGACGCAATACATGTACTCATAACACTTTTCAAACAATACGATAATGTAGTTGCGTTTGAAGAACAATTGAAGCTTGCAGAAAATAGAATCAAGGCGTTCAGAGATGCCCGTAAGTTTCAGTTTATTCCAGCGGCAGTTGATGGGTTAAAAAAATATGAAGATAACATCAAAGCCATTGCTGCGCTGAAACAAGAAAAAATCGAATTAGAAAGAACTCATAACCAAACAGTTGATACTGATGAGGTTAATAAGGCCAATCAGATAAATGCTTTAACGGTTCAAATGCAGGATGCTCGTAGACTAGTAAGTGAAAAAGAGAATGAATTACATTTAATCGATCTAAATATTAGTCAGGGAGTTTATCCGACAGAAGCAGATTTAATGAGTTTGCGTGAGTTTTTTCCAGAAGTGAATCTTCAAAAATTAATAGATATTGAACGCTTTCATAATAAAATCCAGTCAATACTTCAAGATGAGTTAGAAGCTGCAAAAGTGAGGTTAAAAGAGGAACTAATACCATTGAATCATTCGGTTAAAAAGCTGCAGTCAATGGTAGAAGAAATACAACCCTCAATGGCGTTTAGTAAAGAGTTCCTTGATGCCTACACCAGAATTGATCGTACAATTCATAAATTAGAGGATGAAAACGAAGCCTTTGATACTCGCAATACATTACAAAATGAGAAAAAACGAGCAAGTGATAGGCTTAAAGCACAGTTGCAGACGATTCTAAGAGTTATTGAATCGACTATAAATGAACAAATGAGTGAAATCAGTGATTTTGTTTCATATGGAAATGATAATCCGCCGGTTCTTGGAATTAAAGAATATAACAGCTATTCTTTTGAGACACCAAGAGATACTGGTACGGGTACAAATTATAAAGGGATGTTAATTTATGACATCAGTATCCTTAGAAGTACAGTGCTACCTGCATTGGCGCATGACTCACTTCTCTTCCCTAATGTATCTGATGAATCGATTGGAAGAATTCTAGAGCTCTATACAAAAGAAAAACAGAAACAGATATTTATTTCCTTTGATAGAGATAAGAAGTATGATGCAGCGACTCAGTTAATAATTAAAGAAAATACGGTGTTAAAGCTAGACACAGATGGTCAAGCGCTATTTGGCTGGAAATGGGGTAGAAAGGATGCTGAAAATGAAAATTCAATATAATAAACTTTGGAAAATACTCATCGACAAGAATATGAAAAAAGTTGATCTTAAAGATGCTGCCCATATTAGTTCTAACTCCATCGCAAAACTTGGTAAAAATGAACCTGTTAGAATGGACGTATTGATGAAAATAGCCAAGGCATTAGACTGTAAGGTTGAAGATCTGTTTGAAACGGTTAATGAAAACGAGGAGCATAAATAGTATGGTTAACATAAAAAACTACATTGTAAAAGGAGGGCTAATTAAATGCATTCTAATGTTGACATTAATGAGCAGAAAATTTTAGAAACGCATTCAAGGTTACTTGATGTCCTCCTCTTGGATAGAACTACAGGACATAATATAATTTGGGGCACCGATGATTATATTAATTTTGGTGATGCATATGAGTCGCATTACCCAATTACCAAAGAACTCATAACAGGTCTTAAAACAAACATTATTCAGCCTCGAGTCGTTAAAACAAAAGAACAACAAGGTTATCGAACTAAAGGAAAAGCTGAAGTTTTTACCCCTGTATGGATATGTAATGAACAAAATAATCTTGTAGATGATGCTTGGTTTGGAAGACCTGAGGTTTTCAATATTTCAGGTCATAAAGGTTGGATATCAACAAACGATAAAATTAAGTTCCCAGATGATAAGAGAAAAACTTGGCAGAAATATGTTGATGAACGAAGGCTTGAGATTGCTTGTGGGGAAGCTCCATATTTGGTAAGTCGATACGATCCTACCACTGGGGTGACTATCAAACTTAAGGATAGAATTGGTCTTCTTGATCGAAAAATGCGCATAGTTTCAGAAAATACTTATACAGAATTGGATTGGCTTAAGTGGGCAGAACGAGCATATCAAAGCGTTTATGGCTTTGAGTTCCAAGGGGATAATTTGCTTCTCGCTCGCGAGAATCTTCTTTATAGCTACTCTGACTATATGGAGTCACATCTTATGAGACAACCGACTGAAAAAGAGTTTCTCAATATCGCAAGAATAATCTCTTGGAATTTATGGCAAATGGATGCCTTAACAATGACGATACCATATCAAGTGATCAATAGAAGAAATGATCAGATATCATTTTTAGAAGATCAGGTTGATTTGAGCTTAGTATCCTATTGCAAAATCAAAGATTGGCGAAGTAAAAAAATCATAAAATTCATCCAACTAGTAAAGGGAGGTACAGAATAATGAGTGAGAATACCTTGGATATAAAAATACTTGATGAGATAATAACAGGCAGAGTTGCTCCTCATATATATGCATTTACGACAAATACAGTACCAAACTATATTAAGGTTGGTGACACATATCGTTCAGTTTCTAAGCGATTACGTGAATGGTCACGATACTTTCCAGAGCTTGAAAAGGCTTTTGAAGGAAAAGCTATAGTTGATGATGATGTATATTTTAGGGACTATTCTGTTCATCAATTTTTGGAGCAAGATTTAAATAAGCAGCGCTTGGAGATATCAGATATAAAACCTGGGACGTATTTCAGCAAAGAATTCTTTCGTGACACCACATCAGCACATATTGAAGATGCAATTATTGATATTATAGAGCAATACAAAGATAATAGCGGTAAATATGTTTATTATGATTCACAAAATAAACTTCCCGAAAACTATCATTATAAAAGAGGTAAGTCTTGGGAGCTTCGTCCTAATCAAAAAAAAGCTGTAGATAATTTTAAAGAAGCTGTTTCTAAGGGACGAACAAACTTATTAATGTATGCTGTTATGCGATTTGGAAAATCATTCACTTCCTTGTGTTGTGCTAAAGAAATTGCTGCAAAGATCATCCTCATAGTTTCAGCAAAAGCAGACGTCAAGGAAGAGTGGAAAAAGACAGTTGAAAGTGCAGGGAATTTTGAAGGATTTGTTTTTATTGGCGCAGAAGAATTAAGCAGAGATGAAAATGCAATCCAAGAAGTCCTAGATAAAGACGAATCAGCAGCGATTTTTCTTACCTTACAAGATTTGCAGGGGACACAAATTAAAGATAAGCATAAAGAAATATTTAACAATAATATTGATTTGCTCATTATTGATGAAACTCATTTTGGAGCTCGAGCACAGGAGTATGGCAGAATCTTAAAAGATGCAAAGCAGCCAGTCGACGATAAAAAAATATTACAAAACACTGATGATGATCAAATAGGGGTTGATGAGGCAGAGGAACAAATTAAATTATTGAATGCAAAAGTTCGTCTTCATCTCTCAGGTACACCGTATCGCATACTTATGGGAAGTGAATTTGAGAAAGAAGATATAATTTCTTTCGTACAGTTTGCTGATATTGTCAATGAACAAGAAAATTGGGATAAGGAAAACCTGTCTTTAGATAATGTGAATGAATGGGATAATCCATATTACGGATTTCCTCAGATGGTACGCTTTGCTTTCAATCCAAACAAATCATCGATACGAAAAATGGAAGCTCTCAAAAAATCCGGAGTCACATTCGCTTTTTCTGCACTTTTTGAAACTTGTTCTATCAAACAGGATAAAAAGAATAATCAACATAAAAAATTTCAACATGAGGCAGAAATATTAGATTTGCTAAAAGTTATTGACGGTTCAAAAGATGATGACGGACTTTTAGGGTTTCTTGATTATAAAAAGCTTAAGGAAGGTAAAATGTGTCGTCATATGGTGATGGTACTCCCATATTGTGCCTCTTGCGATGCAATGGAAGAGCTCTTAAATACATATGCAGAAGAGTTCAAGAATTTCTGCGAATACGAAATCATAAACATTTCTGGAGTCGAAGGTGCTAAAGACTACAAAAATCCAAGTGCTGTGAAATTAAAAATTGTAGAATGTGAAAGTAGAGATCAGAAAACGCTAACCCTTACCGTTAACCGTATGCTCACAGGAAGCACAGTAGAGCAATGGGATACCATGCTTTACTTCAAGGATACTGCATCTCCACAAGAATACGATCAAGCAATCTTCCGTTTGCAGAATCAATATACACGAGAGCTCGTAAGTGAAGAAGGTGTTATCAAAGAGAATCTTAAACCCCAGACGTTGCTGGTGGATTTTGATCCGTATCGTCTGTTTCACATGCAAGAGCAGAAATCCTTGATATACAACGTTAACACAGATGATAATGGAAACAGTAAGCTTAAAGAGCGTTTGCAAGAAGAGCTACGTATTTCTCCGATTATCACTATGAATCACAACAAGATTCGCCAAGTGGAAGCAACTAATATACTTGAGGCTGTTAGTGCATACAATACCCAACGGAGCATTTTTGATGAGGTGAAGGATGTTCCAGTTGATCTCAGTATATTATCTGATGGAGACATTCTGCGCATTATCGAGGGACAGTCAGAATTTGGCTCAAAAGGTGGACTTAGCATTAACCCAATCGAAGGCGAAGATGATGAATTGGATGTTGATGATCCAAATAACAAACCTGAAACACCGGGAGACAATACGCCACAGAAACCAAAAGCAAACGACAATGAAGATGAAGAAAGAAGTCTTGAAAAGAAAGTTCAAACTTATTACCAAAGAATATTATTCTTTGCATTCCTAAGCAAAGATCATGTTACCTCTCTTAGTGATATAGTTGAAGTAATGGAACAAGGAGATAATCTACGCTTAGCTAAGAATCTCGGTTTAAATAAATTGATTTTACAGAAGATGGAAAAATTGATAAATGCTTTTAAGCTAAGTAGTTTGGATTATAAAATTCAAAACATATCAAGACTTTCTAACGATGAAGCTGTTGATCCTCTTGATCGAGCACTGACTTCTTTACAGAAATTTAATCGCATGTCAGAGTCTGAGATTATTACACCCTCTATGGTGTGTGATGACATGATTTCTCTTATACCAAACGAAGGATTGAGAAACATTATTGCTAATGATAAAAAGTTACTTGATATCGCAAGCAAGTCCGGTGAATATGCAGTTGCCCTTTATAAGAAATTAACGATAGATCTAGGGTTCTCAAAAGAACAGATTTTCGATGTAATTTATTCCATTCCGACGTCTTCTATTGCCTATGAGTTTACAAGACGTTTTTATGAAATTATCGGACTTAATACAGAAAACATTGCAACCAAATTTACAGCTTATGACTTGTTGAAAATAGAGGACGATAGCAATGATAGCAACTATCTAAAGGCAAGTTGCCTGATAAAGCAAAAGAAAACATTTAGCAAGATTACATTGACTGAAGAGATTAGCGAAGGAGATGATGTTGTGAAATTTGGAGCAATAGTAGGAAATCCTCCATATCAGGAAAGTGATGGTGGGGCACAGGCGAGTGCACGTCCAATTTATCAAGAATTTGTTCAAATTGCTAAAGCTTTGAATCCAAACTATATGTCATTCATCATTCCAACTCGATGGTATGCAGGAGGAAAAGGTCTTGATAAATTTAGGGATCAAATGCTTAACGACCTTACATTAAAAGAGTTACATGACTTCCTTACCCCTGAAGAGATTTTCCCGAATACTAATAACCGTGGTGGTGTTTGTTATTTTATTTTGGACAATAACTACAACGCAGAAAAAGACTTAACTAGAGTTGTGTCACATAACGGAAATGGAATCACAAGTGAGTCTTATCGTCAACTAAAAACTCCTGGATTAGATATTTTTGTTAGAGACAAAATTGGACTACTCATACTAGAAAAAGTGGTTCAAAATAAGAACGTTACATTTATGTCGGAATATACTTCACCACGAAAACCTTTTGGACTAGAAGGGAATTTCATTAAAAATAAAAAATTTAAGTCAGACCCCAGAACCCTAAGTTCTGCTGTCAAGTGCTATGGAAAGGCAAAGAAAATTGGTTATATAGAGAGAGAAGATGTGATTAGTCGTCGAGATTGGATCGACTGCTGGAAGGTATATACTCCTTATGCAAATAATATTGGCACTGAACTAAATGACGACAACCAAAATACTTTTATTGGGGAGCCCGGTAGTGTTTGCACAGAAACATTTTTAGTTATTGGAGCAGAGCTTCAATTATCTGAATTAGAAGCAGTACATTTAGCATCATATCTGAGAACAAAATTTGCTCGGTTTTTGCATAGCTTACCAAAGATAAGCCAACATGGTACGAGATTAACTTACAGGTTTGTACCAATCCAGGATTTTTCAAAGTCATCTGATATAGACTGGTCACTAAGTATTGATGACATTGATGAGCAATTATTCGAAAAATATGGCTTAACAAATGAAGAAAAACAACATATCCGTACATCCATTAAAGCGATGGTGTGAAATACAAAGTGAGGAGCGGTGATACTATGAGAGGGAAAAGCATAAATCTATTTTTAATGGATGGTGAAGCGGGAGGCCGTATCAAATCTACGTTGGCTAACTGGACTGGTGTTGCCTATAAGATTCCTCGCACGATGCTTGATAAAGCGAAAAACATTAACTATCTTAATCAGACGGGTATATATTTTCTTTTTGGATCGTCAGATGAAACGGGAGAACCTATTGTATATGTAGGTCAAGCAGGAATTCGAAAGAACGGTCAAGGAATCCTCTGCCGCCTGGACGAGCATCGTCGAAATGATAAAAAAGACTACTGGACAGAAGCTGTAGCATTTACAACTTCAAATAATTCTTTTGGGCCCACTGAAATCAGCTATCTTGAAAACCGTTTCTGCAATATGGCTATCGAAGCAAAGCGCTATATAGTCAAAAATGGCAATGATCCCAATCATGGTAATATCACAGAAGAAAAAGAAAGCGAGCTAGAAGAATTCATTGTCTATGCCAAACTTGTTATGGGGGCCCTTGGATATAAAGTTTTTGAACCGCTTATACCTCCGAAAGTTCACATGGAAGAAGAGCCCATAGCGCTGGATAACGAACCGACACTTTATTATAAGACGAGTAAAGCTGAAGCAACAGGTAAACGAACGGCTGAAGGATTTGTAGTCTTTTCTGGTAGCAAAATAGCATTAAAATTAAACAAGAGTTGCCCTGAAAGCGCCAGGAAGAATCGTGACAAATATGTAGCGAAGATATCCCATGATGGTACATTAAATATTGATATTCTATTTTCAAGCCCATCTGCAGCGGCAGCTTTTGTTGGGGGTACTTCCTTAAGTGGAAATGCTATGTGGAAAGATATTAATGGAAAAACTCTTAAAGAAATCGAGGATGTTAATTTAACTTAAACAATATACCTTAATGGGGGGGGATCTAAATGGAGTACAAATTAACAAAAGAAGAGGTTGATAGTGCCAATGTTGCTATCGAAAAAATTTTAAACAATCCAGTTGAAAAAATAGATTTAACCGACTCAATTCCCCCTATCAATGATATTTTTGATTCGAATAAAGTATTTAAGGGTAAACTTTCGATTTTATTTATAGATATGAGAAAATCTACAGACTTAACAGACGAGTTAAAATCTAAAAAAATGGTGAAAATATATCGTTCTTTTATCCGGTTAGCAATTCAGGCCATCAGATATTGTGGAGGATATAGCCGCCAATTTGCCGGGGATGGTGTTATGGGCGTTTTTCAGGATAGCACTGATGAAAATCAAAATAATGTATCATCCCAAAAAGCTATTAATGCGGCAAAATATATGGTAACAATGGTAGATTATTATCTTAATCCAAAATTAAAAAAACATATGAATATTGTGATTTCCTGTAGGCAAGGAATAGCAACTGGAACTATTATGATAACGAAAGTAGGTATGAGAGGAAAAGAATCGGATGATGCATCTGATAATGAAATGGGAACTGTTTGGGTGGGTTCAGCTACAAATCTCGCAAGTCGATTATGTAGTCTGGCAGATTCTCAGGAGATTTTTGCAGACGATAATACTATTGGCGAGATTGAATGTGAGCCAAACGTTTGGGAGAAAGTGGAAAGAATAAAAGGCTTAAAATCATATAGTGGTTATGTAGCTAAACATAATTATTTGAATATACCGGATGAAATAAATAATGGACCTATCTTAAGTGAAGATGACAGCATAGAAGAGCCTACATTTATTAGTAAGATTTTCCGAGAAGCTAAAAATGAAGCATTGGCCATCGTAGATGATATCGGTAAAAAGTCCACAGAATTAGATAATAGCCTCCAAAGGGTCAAAGAACGTGAAAATCTTGTTTTAACAAAAGAGAAAGAATGTGCAGAAAAAGAAGAAATACTTAAGAAACTAGAAAGACAATTAGACGCAAAGCAAACCCTAGTTGCAGAAAAAGAGTTGGAGAATAGAAAAATTGGCTATGAATTGTATAGAGAGATTTTTTCGAATACATTTTGTAAAAAACATTTGATTGTTGAGTTAGGTAAAGACTATTGGCTGGATCTAATTAGTAAAACAAAAAAAGTTGGAAAGTCATTAGGCATGTCAGAAATTGAGATTAAAAGCGACTTAGCTTGCTATTTGGTAGGAATATATTCGGAATTTGAAATGTTTGAAGAAGCTTATGATGCTTTGTGCATACAAGCTGAACATGGTTCCTGGCTAAATACATCAACTGTTGAATCGATAGTCAAAAAATCGGGTCACTGGTATAGATTAAAAGAAATATTAGAAAAGAAAATGAACCCATCAGGAAAGTCAGATTACTATGAAGCATTAGAAATGCTGAAAAAATTAGGCTATTAGACCAGCGAGGTGAAATATATGAAGAAACCAGAGAATAATCGATATATTGAAAAGGAAGATCTTTATAAAATACTTGATAAAAACATATCTTGGATAGAAAATTGCGACTCCAAAACTTCGATAGCATTAGGTGCTATTGGCGTAGCAATTGCATTATTTCTATCTTCAGACTATATGGTTATAATAAAAAATATATTCAACTTCATGAAATCTGAGATGAGTATTTTATCAATAGCATATTTAGTTATTCTTTGCCTATCTGGCTGTATTATTATCGGTGGATTAGTTTTTCTTGCAAAAGTATTGTTCGCAAAAACTAATGACGACGAGTTTAAAAGTTTGACAGCTGACAATAATTCTTTGATTTTTTTCTCTACAATTAGCAAAATTAAAGAATTTCAAACATATCGCAAACTAGTAAATAAATGCAGTGATGAGGAATATAGAGATGATTTGATTTCACAGATTCTTATTTGTGCACATATTTGTGATAAGAAATTTAAGAATTACAAAACTGGATTAATCTTATCATTGGTAGGTTTTGGATCTTTTTTATCATTTTTATTTATTGGGATTGCACTGATATAGGGGTGACCTTATTATGATTGTGTGTTTATAAGAAAAAGCTTTTATTTGATTTTAGATGATTATAGATATTAGGTTGAGCAATGATCAAATTTAGTCTTATCGAGAAGGGAGATATTTTTAGTGAAATCAAATTATTTGAAGTATGTTTTTGAAAAGAGTTTAGAAAGAGTTGATAATATACTGTATGATGAAACCTCATATGATGAGGCTGATGATATCCCTGAGATAGATAATTTGACTTTCAAAAATGGCAAATATGTTAAGTGTGCTGCATTATTTATTGATTTAAGGGGCTCAACTGATTTAATTGAAAAACAGGGAAAACAATCTAGAAGCTTGGCTAGATTGTATCGTGCATATATTAGCGAAGTGGTAGCAATTATAAACAGTTTTGAGACTTGTAAGGAAATAAACATCGTAGGTGATTGTGTTTCGGCAATATTCTCAGGAAGAACAGAGACTAGTAATACTCCTGTGATTGAGTCGTTACAAGCATCTTCTATGCTAAATGGTATGATGAAAGTACTTAATGTGAAGTACAGAAAGAAATGGTCTAATTTCGAAGAGGTGCAAGCAGGGATAGGATTAGCTTACGGGAGAGCACTAGTTATTAAAGCGGGGTTTAGTGGAAGTGGAATTAACGACTTGATTTATATGGGAGACGTTGTAAATAGAGCCTCTAAAATGTGTGGCTTGGCGTATAAAACTTATTCATTTCCTATTTGTGTAACTGAAGGAGTTTATGATGAAGCTGGAACGTATATAGCTAATAAGGATACGAATCAAACTTTTCAAGATTTTTTAAATAAAAAAGAAGATCATAACCATGGTATGCTTTATACAGGAAATTTTTATAGACTAAGTATGAATGACTGGGTAAATGAAAATGTATAGATTTTGAATATGTGACAATCGTAGTTAATGATATATAGCAGAGATGTTCTCTTGTGTGAGAAGAGAACAGAAACATACTATTGATAAGTTAACAAGTGAAGTACAATTGCAGACTAGGGGTTAAACGTCAGTAGACGTCATGGTGAGCCTATCGGGCCATGTCGAGTGCGTTGTGGGAATACAAAGGGTAGAATCTACGAAATAGCTGTATTTACTAGGGTTCTAGACGATTTTCAGTTCACTAGAGATGGCGATGATTTTAGAAATAAAGTGCCTATTGGAGAACTGGAAGTTTGCATTGCTTTGCGAATTGCTTAAAAGTAGATATAAAGGTAATAATAGAGAAGTAGGAATTAGAACTAACTAAATTTATTAGGATTTTTAGAGATTTATATTGACAAGTTATAGATTTATGTTTAATATATAAAATAATATATATTGTTAAAAAACTGAGCAGGCGATGAATCTTACCGAGATCATGGGGCCGGGTCACCAATGAGTGACAGCAGATTGAGAATAAACACATCTGTGGGACAGTAATGTTCCACTGGTGTGTTTTTTGTTTTATAAACATTTCTAATAAGGAGGAAGTGCAAAATGAAGATTCTTATTTATGGTGCCGGAGTAATAGGTAGTATTTTTGCGTCTAAACTACAAAGGTCTGGGAATGATGTGACGATTTTGGCTAGAGGAAATCGGTACGTAGAAATTAGTAATCAGGGTGTTGTAATACAAGATGCAAAATCAAAAGCTTCTTTGACCACAAAAGTGAAAGTGATTAAGGAGTTGAATCCAGAAGATTGTTATGATTATATCATGGTTGTTATGCAAAAAACACAAGTAAATAGTATACTACATGTGCTTAAAAAAACTGTTCACCCAATATAGTTTTTATAGTCAATAATGCACTGGGATATGAACAATGGGGAAAGATGATAGGAGCTGAAAGGATAATGATTGGTTTCCCATCGGCAGGTGGAGAAAGAGTAGACGGTGTTGTAAACTATTTTATTGGTAATGGGATTATTCGACTCTTTCAAACTACAACATTTGGTGAGTATAATGGGAAGAAATCTCAAAGGGCAAAAAGATTAATTAAAGATTTTAATAATGCAGGAATTCCATCAGTTTATTGCAGCAACATGGATGCATGGCAAAAATATCATGTAAGTATTGTCACATGTATAGCGAATATTTTATATAAATATAATGGAAATAATTATGAATTATCCAAATCTTCTGAGGATATTACTTTAATGATTCAAGGGATAAAAGAGGGGTTCTCTGTTTTGAGATCTTTAGGTTACTCAGTTACACCCATGAAGTTGAACTATTTTAAGTTGCCGAGTGTTTTATTACTACATATATTTAAACCTTTAATGAGTAGAGAACTTGCAAAGCTTACTATGTCTAAGCATGCTATGGTTGCGGTAGAAGAAATGAAATGCTTACAGGATGAATTTGATTTACTGATAGCTAAAAGCGGTATTAAAACACAAGCCATAGATATATTAAAGAGTTATTTGTATTCTCAATATAATAAGAGTAAATGATTAATTAATAAATAAACTATGTATAACAAGAGGTAGTATTTGTTTTATTAATTTGAAATTAAGGAGCGTTAATATGTACAACTATGAAATAAACGATGGAAAACGAAGTTATGAAGCAAAAAAAGTAACATGGATTGGCTTTATTGTAAATACTATATTGACAATAATTAAAATAATGGCTGGTATATTTGGGAAAAGTAATGCTATGCTTGCAGATGGAATTCACTCATTGACAGATTTCTTTACAGACATTGTTGTTTTAGTTGGTTTCAGACTTACGGATAAACCTGCTGATGAAAAACACAATTTTGGGCATGGCAAATATGAAACATTTGCAACACTAATTATTGGTCTGACGTTATTATTTGCAGGTTATAGCATTATGAAAAACGGGTTGATTTCTACTTACGAAGTTTTAATAAAAGGTGAAACAATATCTAGTCCTGGAATGATTGCAATAATCGCAGCCATATTATCAATCGTATTCAAGGAAGCGTTATATCGATATACTAAAAATATTGGTGAAAGAATAAAATCCCCAGCTGTAATTGCAAATGGCTGGCATCATCGATCAGATGCATTCTCTTCTATTGGAACCCTTATAGGGATAAGTTTTGCATATTTCCTTGGAGATAAATGGACAATATTTGATCCTATAGCTGCTATAGTGGTAAGTGTTTTTATTATCAAGGTATCTTTTGAAATTATGTTGCCCTCAGTTAATGAATTATTAGAAGTATCCCTTAATAAAGACGAGATAGAATATATATTTAATTTATTAAACAAAAGGAGTGAAATCAAGGATTTTCATCGTTTAAGGACTAGACGTGTAGGTTCTAATGTAGTTATAGAATCACATTTGTTATTTGATGAAACAAGTTCATTACACAATGCACATGAAGTTTCTGAATCAATTGAGAAACAGTTGAAGCATTATTTTGGTAAAGGAAGTATTATTACTTTTCATTTGGAACCCAATATAAAAAGAAATGAACAAAACGACTAAACTAATATAGTTGAATGAAAGAAGTAATGAGCGTTGACATGTTACAATTATGTGGTCATGGTGTTAGAGGAAACATATCTACACTGAACCTTTTAATTTTACCTATACTTTTTAATTATTTCCACTGAATGAAAGTCAGGGTATTCAAGTTAGATTTAATCACCAACGCAGCAATCCAAAAACTCAATATGTTAGCAATCTAATGCGTTTCAGAGGTCCGAGCACCTTTCTAAACGCATTGATTTCAAGCCTTTTCCGGGGTTAAGCCCAGGAGAGGGCTTTTTATTTTTGTATCAAAATCTGAATGAACATAGATCCTACTTGTGGCTCAGCATCATTACTTATAAAAGCATATAAAGAAAGCAATAATCCTGAAACAGTAAAACTGTATGGACAAGAAAGAAATAGTCATACTCACTCATTAGCAAAAATGAATATGTATCTTCATAACATCACTGATGCTGAAATATTAAGAGGAGATACTATTGGGAATCCATTACATATTGAGAATAATGATATTAAAAAGTTTGATGTAGTAGTAGCTAATCCACCATTCTCACTTAAAAAGTGGTACTCGGGCATACATTCTGGCAAAGGTAATGTGACTGAAGATGATGATAGTTATAGAAGATTTGATGGTTATGGAGTGCCTCCAAAATCACGTGGAGACTATGCTTTTGTGCTACATATGATAAAGAGTCTTAGTGAAGATGGAGTAATGGCAACAGTTGTACCTCATGGAGTATTGTTTCGTAGTGGTAGTGAGGGAAAGATAAGAGAAAAAATGTTAAGAGACAATCTGATTGATGCAGTAATAGGTTTGCCTGAAAACCTTTTCTATGGGACAAGTATACCTGCTGCAATTTTAGTTGTAAGAAAGAATAGAAAAAAGAAAGAGGTTCTATTCATTGATTCCTCGACAGAAGGCCACTATGGTAGTGCAAGCAACCAAAACATTTTAAGAGAAGAAGACATTGAAAAAATAGTTGAGACATATAAAGAGTATATAACAAAAGATAAGTATTCATATGTAGCTAGCTTTGATGAAATAAAAGAGAATGACTTTAATCTTAACATACCTAGGTATGTAGATACTTTTGAAGAGGAAGAACCAGTTGATATGGAAGCAGTTCAGTATCAAATGGCAGAATTAGAGTCAGAGTTAAAAGATGTTGAAGAAAGAATGGAAGAATTTTTAGTAAAATTAGGATTGAAAGAGGTGTAAATATGACTTTATATAAGGAAGAAGAAGGTAGTCTGAATATAGTAAAGAATATTCCTTTTGAGTCTGAAGGTGAGTTGCAAAAGCTATGCGAAGAAAATCTTGAAGAGCTATTTAACCTAAAGTTTATTGCTTCAGAGTTTTCTGTTGAAAATTTCAGAATTGATACATTAGCATTTGATGAAGAGTTGAAATGTTTTGTAATTATAGAGTATAAAAACACAAGAAGTTTTAGTGTTATAGATCAAGGATATGCATACTTATCGACTATGCTTAATAACAAATCAGATTTTATTCTAAAGTTCATTGAAAAAACTGGCAATATAGCTCTGAAAGACAAGTTTGATTGGTCTCAGTCTAGGGTATACTTTGTCGCACCTAGGTTTACAGATTATCAAAGAGAATCAATTAACTTCAAAGATTTGCCTATATATTTACATAGGATTAGAAAGTATGCAGGGGGATTAATTGATGTTGACTCTATAAAGCCAAAGAAATCAAGTGCATCAATAAATACAATTTTACCTAGTGAAGAACAGAACAAAGTAAAAAGAGAGATACGCATATATACCGAAGAAGACCATGTGAAAAATGTTAGTGACAAAATCTTAGACTTATACAATGAGCTTAAGCAAGCAATCTTAGATATAGATGACAATATTGAAACAAGATATACAAAGATATATATTGCATTTGATTCAAACAACAAAACTTTCTGTACAATGAATCTTAGAAGTAGCCGTTTAAAAATGTGGCTAAATCTTAACATTGGACAACTTGAAGATCCTAAAGACATGCATAGGGATGTATCAAAAATCGGTCATTGGGGATTAGGTGACTATGAATTCGAAATCAAAGAAAAAGAGGAACTTTACTATGTCATTGATTTAATAAAGCAAACTTACAGAGTTATTGTGTAAGGAGACAATATTGATGAAAAAAAAGATTATAGAAGAACTAGAGAAAATTAGGAATGGTGAAGTTCCAGAGGGATACAAAAAAGAAAGAGAATCAAGAAGTCCTGTTGGTTGGAATAGAAAAAAAATAGGAAGCTTTCTTGATGTTAAATATGGTAAAAGTCAGAAAGAGATTGAAGATGTAAATGGTAAGTATAGTATTTTAGGAACGGGAGGAATAATAGGTAAAACAGATCAGTACTTGTATGACAAAGAAACTGTTTTGATTGGACGTAAAGGGACTATAGATAAACCAGTGTACTATGATCGACCATTTTGGACTATTGATACTCTATTTTATACTGAGATTAACACAAAATTAGTTGATATCAAATGGGTTTATTATATGTTTAATACAATTAATTGGTTAAAATATAATGAAGCAACAGGGGTCCCAAGCTTAAGTGTAAGAGTAATTGAGAATATAAAAGTTTTATGCCCTCCTCTTGAAGAACAAAAAAAGATAGCCTATATCCTCACAACTTGGGACAAAGCAATAGAAATGAAGCAAGAGCTGCTAGAGAAGAAAAAGCAACTCAAAAAAGGACTAATGCAAAGACTTCTCACAGGTGAACTTAGATTGCCAGGGTTTGATGGTGAGTGGAAAGAAATAAAGCTTGATAGTTTAATAAAATTTGTTAACGGATATGCTTTCAAAAGTAGTAACTATGTAGAGAATGGTGAAAAAATTGTTGTAACAATATCAAATGTGCAAAGTGGAAATTTAGATTTGACAAATTCTGTGAAGAAAATATCCAGTGTGCCAAACAATTTAAATAGAAATCAGCAATTGGTGCAAGGTGATATTTTAATTTCAATGACTGGTAATGTAGGTCGAATATGTAGAGTAGATGTCAATAACTGTCTATTAAACCAAAGGGTGGGTAAATTGATTTCTAACGAAAAAATTCAACAAAAGTTTTTATATCATAAAATTAATACAGTGAAATTTCAAAATCGAATGGAAGCATTATCTAGTGGTAGCTCGCAATCTAATCTATCAACGAAAGAGATAAAAAGATATAAAGTATATATCCCAACCGACTTAGAAGAACAAAAAGCAATAGCAGAAGTTCTATCAACAGCAGACAAATCAATAGAACTAATAGAAAAGCAAATTGAAAACCTAAAGCTTCAGAAAAAAGGTCTAATGCAACTACTCCTAACAGGCATAGTAAGAGTAAATGAACTAGATATAAAAGTGAATTGAGGTGAATTCTTTTGAGTGATGAACTAAATATAACCCAAATACCAGCAATACAATTACTAGAAAGACTAGGTTGGCAAAGAATAAAAGACATACGACAAACAAGGAAAAGAGTAATTTTAGAAGATATACTTACAGCAAAACTAAATGAAATCAACTTATATTATCATAACGGTATCAAAAAAAGATTTAGCAAAGCAAACGTTCAAAATGCCATTAATTCACTAAGAACTTCCCTTGATTCGGGACTAGTAGCAGCAAACAAAGAAATCTATGAACTACTAACAGGAAGTAGAGCATTCAAAGTTGAAGGCAATAAAAGCCAAACCTTTAGATACTTTGACTTTGACAATATAAATAACAACGCATTTAATATGATAGAAGAGTTTGTAGTAGAAGGAAAAGATGAAAATATAAGAATAGACATAGTTCTATTCATCAATGGTATACCCTTGGTCACTCTAGAATGCAAAGATCCAAGCATAGAAGTAGAGGAAGCAGTATCACAGACTATACGTAATCAAACAGAGCAATACGCACCAGAGCTATTTAAATATATCCAACTAACCATAGCTTCAAACAAAAATGAAGTAAAGTATGGAACTTGTGGCACCCCTAAAAAGTTCTATTCAGTATGGAAAGAAGAGGAGCTAGAATGGCATCAAGAGCAACTAGAAAGATGTATTATAGCTAGAATGCCAACAAAACAGGATATGGATATAATATCCCTGCTTTCAAAAGAAAGACTATTTGATATATTCCAAAACTACATAGTCTTTGATAAGAACATAAAAAAGATAGCCAGGCATCAGCAATTCTTTGCAGTCAAAGACATCATCACAAGAGTGGCAACAAGAAACCAAGAAGGTAAAAGAAAAGGTGGAGTAATCTGGCATACACAAGGGTCAGGCAAATCACTAACAATGGTAATGCTAACAAAAGCCTTGGTAGAAAGCCCAAAAATACCAAGTGCTAAGATAGTAGTAGTGACAGATAGAATAACCCTAGATAAGCAAATAACACAAACCTTTAATAATACAGACTTTAATCCCCATCAAGCAGGTACAGCAAAAGATCTAGTAGAAGCAATAAAGAATAATAAAGAAATCATAACAACAACAGTACACAAGTTTGAAGGAGCCTATAGAGCTAACCTAGTAGATGAATCAAAAGATATCTTTATCTTAGTAGATGAAAGCCATCGTACAGAGTATGGACTACTAAATCAATACATGAATAAGGTATTCCCAAACGCAGCCTATATAGGCTTTACAGGAACACCACTGATGAAAGAAGACAAAAACACAATGGAGAAGTTTGGTGGATTAATACACACCTACACAATCCAAGATGCAGTAGCAGATAATGTTATAGTACCACTCATATATGAAGGTAAAACAGTAGAGCAATCAATCAATGCAATTGGGATAGATAACAAACTAAATCAAATAACCAACAAGCTAAATGAAAGACAAACTAGAGATCTAAAGCAAAAGTGGGCCAGCTATAATAAAATGGCATCAAGTGATAGTCGAATAGATTTTATAGCATTTGACATCCATCATCACTTCTATAATCAGTTTAGAAGGAACTCACCAGAATTCAAGGCAATGTTAGCAACAAGCTCAAAAGTAGAAGCAATAACTTACCTTAATAAACTAGAGCAAATAGGTGACCTAGAAGTAGCAGTAATGATTTCACCACCAGACACAAGAGAAGGTTATACAACTATTGATGAAAAAAGCAGTAGTCTAGTGCTAAACTTCTGGGAAAGAATGATGAAAAGATATAATAGAAGTCCTGAGCAATATGAAAGAGATATCAAAGATGAGTTTGTAAATGGCTCACTAGACATAGTAATAGTAGTAGATAAACTATTAACAGGATTTGACGCACCAAGAGCTGTAGTCCTTTATATAGACAAACCATTGAAAGAGCACAGTTTACTACAAGCAATAGCTAGAGTAAATAGAATCTATGAAGGTAAAGACTATGGATTCATAGTAGATTACAGAGGACTCATACAACAACTAGATGAAGCAATGGGAATGTATTCAGGAGCAGGCTTAGAAAACTATGATCCAGAAGACATTAGAGGAGCACTAATAGACGTTAAAAAAGTAGCAGATGAAGTGCAAACACACTATTCAAACTTGGAAGATTTCTTCATAACAATATCCAACAAAGAAGATTTAGAAGAGTATGAGAGATATCTAGAACCAGATCATTTAAGGCAAGAGTTTTATGAAAGACTTAGCCTATTTAGTAGAAATCTCAAAGTAGTATTAGGTTCGGTAGAAGCTACAGAACATCTAGGATTAGCTAAAGTAAACAAGTATAGAGAGAAGTTCAAGTTCTACCAAAACTTAAGAGGAGCAGTAAAAAGAAGATATTCTGATGAAGTTGATTTCAAAGAGTATGAAGATCAGATGAAGAACATGTTAGATACATATGTAAATGCACAAGACATAATAAGTGTAATAGCTCCTGTAAATGTAATGGAAGTTGATGCTTTTGAAAAAGAATTAAGTCAAATTGCAAGTAAAGAAGCAAAGGCAGACACTATTAGAACAAGAATAAGTACAAGCATACAAGACATAAAAACAAGTGACCCTATAAGATACAAAAAGTTTTCTGAAATGCTTAGAGAAGCATATGAAGAGTATAAAAGAAGAAGACAAGAAGAAGCAGAACAAATGGCAATTAGAAAGCAAAGAAAAGCAGAAGAAGTATATTATGACAAGATGAATAATATTAAGACAGAGTACCAAAAAGGCAGGGAGAAAAAGGAGTATCCAGAAACTCTTCAAGAAAATACCAATGCACAAGTATTCTATGATATCTTAAAAGACATCTCTTCGAGCACAGTAAAAGAAGCTAACAGTGAAGTCGAAGTGTTTAATCAAGCAGCAGCATTATATGCAGACAGAGTATTAAGGGAAAAGATAAAGCCTGACTGGCATAAGACAGAAGACAATGTTAATGATATTAAAATAGAGATAGTTAGATATGTTAGGGATTACACAAAGAATAGTGCAATGAACATAGAGTTTAGTGAAATTAAAAGAATAGCAAATGAAATAATCAGTACTGCTAAAGTGAGGTATAGGTTTGAATAGCTTTACATATGACAACAAAGAATATCAGTACATAATAGAGAGAAAAGATGTAAAGAATGTCAATCTAAGAGTAACTCCCAAGCTTGAAATCTATGTTTCAGCCAATGACAATATTTCAGATGAAGAAATACATTCATTTGTAAGAAGTAAGGCAAGATGGATTGTTAAAAATCTAAAAGTATATAAGGAATCTCAAGGTAGCTCAGTACAAAAAGAGTTTGTAAGCGGTGAATCAGTGAGATATCTAGGAAAGCAATATATGCTTAAGGTAAGACAAAGTGATACTAATGAAGTTAAGTTTTATAGAGGTAGAATTTATATGGATATGGTGGATAGAGATGACTTCAACCTAAAAGAAAAAATTTTTGAAGATTGGCTTGATGAAAGAGCAGAAGTAGTATTCAAAGAAGTAGTAGATAAAGTGTATGAAAGCATATCTATGTATGATATTCCTTACCCTGATGTAACAATCAAAAAGATGAAGACTAGGTGGGGTAGTTCTAATAAGGAGCTTGGGAAGATAAACCTTAATAGAGACCTTATTAAAGCACCTAAGAGATCCATAGAGTATGTAGTATTGCATGAGTTAGTTCATTTTTTACATCCAGGGCATACAGATGACTTCTATAACTTAATTGGTACAATAATGCCTGATTATGAGGATAGGAAAAAGGTGTTAGATGAGAAGATTGTTAGGGAGATTGATTAATATTAAGTAGAGACTCTTATTTAGGAAGAGCATATTATGGTATGAGTAAGGAGTAATTATCTAAGGAAAATTAGTTGAAATGCTGTAGAAATAAAAAGGAGGAAGAAAAGTGCTAAAATTTAATTCTAGTTTAGGAGGAAAGTGTTTTTTTTGTAGTTCCAAAGTAGTAAGGTTTAGTTTAAATGATAGAATTTTTTGTGCAAAATGTGCTGCACGTATTAGAGCCTTGTCTGATCAATACTACATGGAAAAAGAAGATTTATCATTGGAAGAGATGGAGGCAGTTAAAGAAACTAAAGAAGGTGAAAAAAATAAAATAATACAGATGGAAAAAGAAAAATACGATAACCTAAAAAACTGCGAAACTTATGATAGTCGTTATTTTTATTTTGTGTTTAACGAAGAAGCCAAAGAGTTTATAGTGCTTGATGATGGTAATAAATGGGAAGGTAAAGCAGTTGATTTTGGAAGAAGACACCCAGTTGAAATTAACTTAAAATGGAGAGCAAGAAAATACTCCGAAATATACTCTTATGAAGTTAAAGCGGGTTCTTTTGCAGAGAAGAAAAGCGGTGTAGGCAGAGCAATTGTTGGAGGAGCTTTATTTGGTGGAGCTGGAGCAGTTGTGGGAGCATTGACAGGGTCAAAAGAGTATGAAAATTTGTATAGTTTGAAGATAGAGTTAGCTCTAAACAAAGGAGAAGAAAGTATGTCTATAGAGTTGCTTTCTAGCCCTGTAAAATCTACAGATATCATGCATAGCTCTATCATGAAAGGTTTAGCAAGGCTAGTTCAAAAACTAGATTCTATTGTAGAAGAAAACTCAGAAGGAGTTTTAACAGAAAACGAGAGTCCGCTTAATAATAATCAGTATGATTATATACAAGAATTAAGAGAACTAAAGACACTTGTAGATGATGGAATCATTACAGAAGAAGATTTTGAGCAAAAGAAAAAAGCTATATTAGGACTGGATACCTAGTGTAAATAGTTTAGGAGGTTTTAGAATATACTAACTTCTTAATGCTAAATTTTTAATTTTTCAAAAAAACTTCTAACATTATCGAACCAACAAATCAGCAATTTTAAAAGCAAGGCCTAGAGAAGGATCTCTTGAGCCTGCTTCTATCTTATAATAGAAAGAAGCTTGATGATTTAAAAAAGTCAGATGTTATATAGTATTATTCTTTTTTATATTAAGTTATGCTAATTTTAGGTCAAGACAAAGTAGAGTTAATAACACTACCTTTTTATTTGTTTTGAAAATATACCAAAACCAAATAATAAATTATAGAACTTAAGTTTAACTAGTCAGGACTTTTTTGTAATCACTATATCGCTCATAGATATAAAAGAGATCTTTCAGTTCATCTATAGTATGGCAATTGAAGAACTCTGCAATTTCGAAACTCAGCGCTGGCCCTGTATTTCTAGCTACGCTTTCTATCTTATAATTGTAGGAAGTAGAAATGTTCAAAATTTTAGCTATTTCAACACAAGAAAGTCCCTTTGCCATGCGTTTATCTCTTAGTCTTAGACTCATTTAACTCCCCCTCTCTGCGATATATATCATGAAAAAAATTAATCTCTAATTCAAGAGCAAATTGGATATAAATTTACAAAATTTTATGTTTACAATAAAATTGTACAATAGGTGTATTATGTATATAAAACTAATATTTTTATCATGTGTTTTACAAGTATTATTCAAGAGAAATGCAGAAAAACTATCAAGTCTTACTAAACACTTAACATCCTTGAATTCATTAGCAGCTAAATCTACTCTCTTCTGATAGTACATGTTCAAATATCCAAGTATTACCAGTAAAAAGATAATGTCTGCATGACAAACTAATCTATCGACGCTGTTGTAGCTAATCTTGGATCAATAAGACTTATCCATTGAATAAATTACAAACCAGAAGTAATTATTATTTTGTTTTCATACCAGTCAGTAACAAGTTGGAATAATAACTCAGTACTCTTCTTGGCAAACAGAATATACTTCATTTTAATTAAAACATTCAAATAAATTTTTAGTATTTAATTCAAAAGTTATGAAGCTTACATCTCTCCTATAGTCTTTCTAGTTTATGTACTAAGTCATATGTATAAAAAATCATGGTTTATCATTATTCCCACAATCTTCTGCACATTAAAGCATTAATTGAATGGGATTTCCCATACTTAGAAAATTTCCATAAAGTAAAACTCATCTATCTGGTGCTTTAGGAATTGAGTTAAGAATAAGCGATATATCACTTTCTTTATCTTATATTAATATTAGACTAAAAATTAAAGAATATTTATGATGAGAATAGATTAAATATGGCTTTGAAGGATTACTCAAAAATATGATTGCTGATATTTGCTGAGATTAAAAATCTATCAATTAATTGTATTTAGTGCGAATCTTTCCTATAAACTTATAAATATCATATGGTTGAAAACCTACTATTATCACTACAAATTTATCTTTTAGAAAATAAGGTATAGAATTTTTAGATTTAGATATAGCTAGTACTAGCTTAGATAAATTCTTAACCATTCTCACATAAACAAGATAAAAGGATGTTTATGTAGAACTAGAGACAAGTTTAACTAACCAAACACATACAAAAAGCAGTAAACTTTTTTCTTATACTACCAAAACTGATCAGTTTCAGATTACAAAAATAGGACTGCGGGCAAAAGTTAGACTAATATTTAGAGGAGTTCCACATTTAAGCATTAAATAAAAGACGAAAACCAGTAGTTTATTGATTAAGTATGACAACAACATTACAGGTCTAACAAGCTAATTAAGGTATCACTCAAGAGGGCTAATAGTAGATCTCGTAAAAAGAGATATGAAGAAAAGCCAAGAAGTGTAAGCCAGTTCCAAAGAGTAGCAGAAGAATTATTAATAAGGATGGTAGAAGGTGGATCTAAGAATATTGATAAAGACTGTAGAGCTATTGATACTATTGATACAGAGGGTATTGCATATGGTTACTAAAGAATATAGGGAGGTGAGCTTCAAGACTATGGACAGTCTAAATAAGCTGAAATACATAAGCATAATTTGAAGGAATAGTTAGGTAATTAGTGAGTATAGTTATAATAGTTATATGTTATTATCAGGTTATAATTAAAGTCGCATATTGTAAAATCAGAAACTAAGTCTTAGTTTTATAATTAACAAGGAGGCATTCTATGAATATCAAACGTTTTGAAAAGTGGATGATAATAAGAAGTAAAGCATCTGAAGAAGAAGTGAGTAAAGTTATAAATCTTTTATCAAAGTTAAAAAAGAATAGTCCAGAGTACTTTGAGATTTTGGAAATGACTCAAGTCAAAGAAAAATTAAATCAGGAAGAAAAATTTAATGTGGTTAATCAAAACATTGCTGATTTGTACAAAAATTATCTAAACGATGAGGCTATAATAAAAAGGGTCAAAATCTCAAATGATTTTCTTCCTCGCGAGCATGATGGATCATATGAGCTGGTACAAGAAACTGTTAAAGCAATTGATAAAACTAATGAAAGTAATCTTGACATTGCTGATTTAGACTTGCTTTATTCTATGGTGATTGGATCGTGGAAAGCTGGTAAACATATTAGAATGCAAAGAATTGAAAAAAGCAACTTGCCAGAGGTTGAAAAGGAAAGACTAAGGAGTTTGTTAGAAGAAATTTTTAATAATGCAAAAGAGGGGAAGTACTCAAATAGTGATAGTGGTTCTGTGGGTATGTTCGGCACAGGTTTCTTAAGCTTTAGTAAGAACTCTACTAAAGAAGGTGCCACAGAGTTTTTAGTACTTTGTAAAGATATTCTCAAAGCTAAGAATGAAGATAATGCACTTAATATTGCCGAGGAAAGATTTAAAAATAATATTAAAGGGATTGGTATAGGGACAGCATCAGAAATTCTTCACTGTTTAAAGCCCAACTTGTTTATGATATTAAATGGTTCAATAATTAATAAGCTAGAAGTATTTCAATTGGAAGGTGTAACTTTTAATAATTTGAGCTCAATTTTTAACTATATTTATAATAATAAGCAAATGATAAAATTTAGAAATGAAAAGTGCAAATTCTCAAATTTTAGAGTTTTAGATTATAATTTGTTTGATATGTACAATGTGAAAAGAGTAGATCTGTCATTTATAAGAAATGTAGATGAAAGTCAAAGCAAGATGGATGATTTAATTGTGGAAGACAAGATAGAAGAAGATATTTCAGTTGATCAATGGAAAGAGATGCTTATAAACAGAGAAATTTTTTATAAAAATGACATTAAAATGCTCTTAGAAATGTTTGAGCTTGGCGGAGCTGCGACTATGAAAGAATTGAGTGAAAAGAATAACGTTTGCCCATCTTCTTATAACTTATCTGTAGGTGAGCTAGGAAAAAGAATTCAAGATTATTTGGATTGCAAGATTCCAGAAAGTAGCAAAGAGGAGACTGAGTGGTGGTCAGTTTTATTTTATGGTGAATACACAAATGATAACTATTTTAAGTGGATAATAAAAGACAACCTTCATAAAGCAATTGATAATCAGTATGATGAATTAGTGGGAGAAATATTTTGCGAGAAATACACAAAAGACAGTTTTTTATCTGAGGCATTCATTCAAGAGGATGAATATGAAAATTTAGTAAACTTGTTGAATTATAAAAAAAATATTATCTTACAAGGACCTCCTGGGGTAGGTAAAACATATATTGCTAAGAGACTAGCTTATGCAATGATGGGATGTAAGGATAGTAGTAAAGTTGAAATGATACAATTTCACCAAAGTTACTCATATGAAGACTTTATAATGGGATATAGGCCAGATGCAAAGGGGTTTATTTTAAAAGAAGGACCATTTTATACATTTTGTAAACTTGCAGAAGCTGATATTAATAGTAAATACTTTTTTATCATTGATGAGATAAATCGAGGCAATATGAGTAAAATTTTTGGAGAGTTAATGATGCTTATTGAAAATGATAAGAGAGGTCAAGAGATTAAGCTAGCTTACTCTGACAAACCTTTTAGTGTTCCAACAAATGTTTATATAATTGGAACTATGAACACTGCGGATAGAAGTCTAGCGATGATTGACTATGCTCTAAGAAGAAGGTTTAGCTTTTATACACTATATCCTGCATTTGACAGTGAAAAATATGAGAACCATTTAATTAGAGAAGGGTTAAGTGAGGAAGTAGTTAGTTTAATAAGAAAAAAAATGTTCGATCTGAATTACGATATTGAACATGAAAGAGGACTAGGAGAAGGTTTTCAGATAGGGCATAGTTATTTCTGTCAAACGGATGGCAAGCCACCTAAAGAATGGTTTAAAGATGTAGTAAAGTTTGAAATAGAACCATTACTTAAAGAGTATTTCTTTGATAATTTAGATAAAGCAAACAGCTTAGTTCGCAACTTAATAGGAGAGTAGAATGTTAAAGTCAAAAATACCGATAAAAAACATTTATTACATGCTTTGTTATGCTTGGGGATATCTTAAAGAAGACTTTGATAGCAAGTTTGGAGTAGAAGATTTTTCTGATATACATAATCTATTAGCTGCGCTTTATGTTAACGGTACAACAAACTTAATAAAAAGAGGTTTAAATAGATATTATATTGAAAGAAATGAAGATTTAACAACTATAAAGGGTAAAATTGATTTATCTAAATCCTTAACTGGTCAAGGGTTAGTTAAAAAAAGAGTAAACTGCCACTATGATGAGTTTTCGAAAAATATAGTCTTGAATCAAATAGTTAGGACTACACTAGAGCTGCTGAGTAAAGATCCAATTATTAAGAGAGATATAAATCAAAGCTTAGTTAGGTTGATGCCTTATTTTTCAAATGTTAAAAAAGTACAGTTTTCGCATGATTTGTTTTCTAAAATGCGCTATACAAGAAATAATTATCATTATCAAGTTTTGATAAATATAAGTTATCTTATTTATCAAGGGCTCATTGCTTCAGATGAAGGCGAAGAAATAACTTTTAATGATTTTATTAGGGACAGTCAGATGGCAACGCTTTTTGAGAAGTTCGTTCTCAATTATTACAAAGAAAAGCTTTCCAAAGAGTATTTCTATGTTCATAGTCCAAAGATAAAATGGCAAATGCTAGAACAAGATAGTAACCTGAAGCATTTGCCTTCTATGCAAACTGATATTACAATTGAGAATAAAAAAGAAAATTGGCAATTAATTATTGATACAAAATTTTATGCGAATACTTTGGTAGAATCTTATTGGGGATATGAAGAAAAAGTTAGGAATCAACATTTATATCAACTGTTTACTTATGTTAATAATAGTCACTTCACTGGAGAAGTTAGAGGCATGTTGCTTTATCCGGCAATCAATAAAGAAGTTGATCAAGAGTATAGTTTAAAAGATAATAATCTTTATGTTAAAACACTGAATCTTAATCAAGATTTTAATAGTATCGTAAAAAGGTTAGAATCATTAATCCAATAGAGATAAGTAAACTTAGTGAAACTATAGGAGATGTAGAGTTGGGAAGACGTATTTTATGACTAATAAAACCATAGAAGAAAAAGTAAAGTCATATTTTATGCTTAGTAAAATTAAATGACTGAGATTGTAGAGAAAAGGTCAAGCATCAAAGAAGAGCCATAAAAATAGATGGGCTCAGAGAAGAAATCTTCTTGCAACACAGAAATAGTTAAACAAGCAGTTAAAGGAGGTCGCGTAAGTGACATTTTCTGGCTAGATAATAGAAGTGAAGTATGTTCTCTGAATAATGTTTCAGTTCTCAAAAAGATGAGTATTTATTAAATGGTAAAAGAATTTTATAAAATACTAGTTTATATAACAGTGTTCAATAGAGTTGTAGGCGATGAAGCAATCTATTATTCAGAAAATGAAATAAAAAAGTTTATCACTGAAGATTAGAGATCCAATTAAAGTGGTTTCTGTAATGCTAAAGTTAGCTATATGTCTTTAAATTAAACTTGGTTCTAGTTATAGATAATTACATCTAAGAATCAAAGGCACTTTTTGCTCTGTTATAGTGATAAAGCAGGCGATATTAATAAGATACTTTTATATTGAGGGTCTCTGACCCTCAATATATTATTTTAAGTGTAATATAATGCAGAATTAAGTTGCACTCATGCAAAATACCAGTATTAGTTCCACTTTTAAACTTTCAGTGTGATCACAATGGCAAATTATTGAGGACTTTAATTTGAGGATTTGTGGTATTACCTTATCAGAAAGCAAAGGTAGTAGTAACCAATGTAATTAAAGATCTACCAGCACAAGTTGAAGATAGCTAGTCTGGAATATTTAAGTCTTTTACTGCAAACAATGGAGCTGAGTTTGCAGATTTATCAAAGTCCCCTTGTGTCAGACTAGTTGTCGTGTAGATGATATAATAGTATAGAGGAGGTAATCTACAGGGCAATTTTTGATAGTAATTTAACAGATATTGGTGATGATAATAAATGAGAAAGAATGAAAAAGATACTAGACTATATAAAGAAAGAGTTTCCACAGTTAAAGGAAGAGATTAAATGGAATCAACCAATGTTTACTGATCATAAAACCTTTATCATTGGATTTAGTATGTCAAAAAAACATAATAGCTGTTGCTCCTGAAGCAAAAGCAATCAACTATTTTGACTCTTCAATAGTAAGAGCCGGATATCAAAAATCGAAAGAGATATTTAGAATAAAATGGAGTGATGAAGTAAACTTTGACTTACTGAAAAAATAGTTGTGTACAATATTAAAGATAAAAAGGATGTTGAAAAGTTTTGGAGATAGCTCATAAGATTTAAGAGCTAAATAGTAAGTCTTCTAGCACATATTATAATATTTTTAGACAAAAGCTAATTAAGTTATATGACATATATAATAAAGAGAATAGTATTATCATCTTATCAGTTACTATTTTGCTTTACTAAAATTGGATGATTATAGAGATGCATAGAAACATTTAAGAAAGCCGCATTATGCTAACAGTGAGCTTAAAGAGTTTTTGTTTCAGGAGGTCTTGGATGATACACAGTATGTTTTGAGCGTGCTTAACGCATCAATATATAGGTTTTATAGCAAAGAAGAGGTAATATTTGCAATTATTAATTATAGTTCTTTATTTGTTTTACGAAAAAAAATTGAATATTATTTTTAATGCTGCATTGTAAAATCAAGTTAGCCACTAAAATAAAAAGAATAAAAGAGTCAGTGCCTGTGTTATAGTTTAGTTACAACCAATAACTAAATAACATGGAGGCAATCACATGACTCAAGTACAGAATATCATAGAAATACCTATTAGTAAAAAGGGAAGTCATCTTAGTTACAAAGAAAT
>Ga0334901_1000429_pt1 | contig 58307 bp, 45 predicted proteins | sample GraSluR3_MG_3_FD_207216 | JGI IMG/M metagenome (GOLD analysis project Ga0334901, IMG submission 207216) | Sludge microbial communities from methane-producing bioreactor in Wageningen University, Netherlands - Granular Sludge_15_08-R3 | ecosystem: Engineered > Bioreactor > Anaerobic >...
AATCCTCTGACCTAATAAATCGACAGGACTTTGGATCAACGTATCACGCAACACCTTCCGTGCGACAGTTGGCACGTGAACTGGGAGTTGAACTCAAGACCATCCAAGGGACTGGGCCACACGGAAGGATTCTACATGAAGATGTACAAGCACTGGTGAAAGCAGCAGTCAAAAACTTCACATCGGGTGGTACTGCTCCTGTTGCCGGTGGATTTGAACTAGAGGATTTCTCGGTATATGGTTCTGTTGAACGAAAAGCACTAAGTAGAATTCAAAAGATCAGTGGCCCCCATCTGCAACGAAGTTGGCAAACAATTCCGCTCGTAACTCAATTTGATGAAGCAGATGTGACCGAGCTTGAACTATTCAGGAAAAAAATCAAAGCAGAAACTGAACGTAAGGTGAAGGAAGAACAGGTTAAACTGAGCATTCTTCCGTTTATCATTAAAGCGGTGACAACTACATTGAAACAATATCCCGAATTCAATGCATCATACGATGAACGGTCAGGAGAGATAATTCTCAAACAGTATTATCATATTGGAATAGCAGTGGATACGCCAGATGGACTCATGGTTCCAGTTCTCCGAAATGCTGATATGAAGAGCATTACTGAGATTGCACAAGAATTAGTAGAAATCAGTCAAAGAGCACGTGATGGCAAACTAAAGAGTAATGACATCTCCGGAGGTTCTTTTAGCATTTCCAGCCTAGGTGGGATTGGTGGTACAGCCTTTACCCCAATTATAAATCCTCCTGAAAGTGCTATTCTAGGAATCTCAAAGATTACAAAAAAACCGGTTTGGGATGGGGATAAGTTCATACCTCGTGACATGCTGCCTCTTTCGCTCTCCTATGACCACCGAATTATTGATGGTGCACTAGGTGCTCGATTCATAACATATCTAGCTACCCTCATCAGTGATATTCGCAGAGTTTTAGTGTAAGATTGGAGGATAAGCATGAAAGAAATAGAACGTGATTTGGTTGTACTTGGTGGTGGGCCAGGCGGATACACTGCTGCTTTTCGTGCAGCAGACCTTGGCCGCTCAGTAACACTGATTGAAAAAGAATCCACACTTGGTGGAGTGTGTCTCAATGTAGGATGTATTCCATCAAAGACCCTTTTGCATATTAGTGAAGTTATGCACGATGTAGAAGATTTATCATCTTTAGGAGTTTCTTACGATGCACCTAAGGTTGATATTGCCTCTATACATAAACATAAGCAATCGGTGGTGAAGGGACTTACTGATGGTCTAGATGGATTGTGTAAGGCTCGAAAGGTGGAGCGCATTACCGGAATAGGATCGTTCATATCAGATTCTGTTCTTGAGGTTCAAACTGAATCTGAGACCATGCAGGTGAGTTTTAAAGACCTTATTCTTGCTGTGGGTTCGCGACCGGTACAGATTCCACATATTCCATATGAAGATGAACGCGTGTGGGATTCTTCGAAAGCTCTCGAGTTAACAGAAATTCCTAAACGATTGGTGATAATTGGCGGTGGGATTATTGGGTTGGAAATGGCTGCTATTTACAATGGTTTTGGATCTAAGATTACGATTGTAGAGATGACCGATTCAATTATTCCTCCTGCAGACAGAGATTTGAAGCAGCCATTGCTGAAGCACATTAAAAAACAGTATGAAGCGGTGTATACTTCAACAAAAGTTACAGGAGTGTCTACGAAAAAAAGCGGTCTCACAGTGTCACTCGAAGGTAAGAAAGCTCCAGAATCGGTTGAAGCAGATGTAGTATTAGTTGCTGTGGGAAGAAAAGCAAATACCGATCAGATGAGCATAGAAAAAACATCCATCGAATTGAATGAACGTGGATGGATTAAAACCGATGAAAAACAGCGAACTTCGGTGCCACATATATTTGCAATTGGTGATGCAACAGGTGATCCAATGTTGGCTCATAAAGCATCACATCAAGGGAAAATTGCAGCAGAGGTGGCTTGTGATCAATCATCTGCCTTCACCCCCATGGGTATTCCATCTGTTGCATACACACAACCAGAAATTGCATGGGTTGGTCTTACCGAACAGGAAGCAAAAGCACAGGATATCCCTTATAAGAAGGGTTCATTTCCGTGGCAAGCAAGTGGTAGAGCGATGAGTTCTTTAGCTACTTCCGGCGTTAGTAAAGCATTATTCGATTCGGAAACTGGTCGATTACTGGGAGCTGGAATTGCAGGGAAACATGCCGGGGAACTGTTATCCGAGGCAATTTTAGCTCTTGAGCTTGGGGCAGTAGCTCAGGATATTGCATTAACCATTCACCCTCATCCTACATTGAGTGAAACATTTGCCCTAGCCGCAGAATTAGCGGAAGGTACTGCGACTGACACTATGAACCGATAATGCTTAGTTGTTCAATCATATATCTGCATCAATAACACCTATCCTGGAGATCATCCGGGATGGGTGTTTACTCTCCAGTTTTAACGTAAAAATAGTTCACAGACAAAGCAATTTTCTCTTCTTTAATGTTTTTCATCAAAACTCTTGTTATGTGCACCAACAGTTGTTACAATATATTCGCACACATACGACATATAATAAGACTAACTATTATATCAGTATATTTTTGCTAATCTTAAGATATACATCCAAATTGGAAAAGGGAGCTATTCACCATGCACCAAGACAAGCAAACCGTTCGTCTCAATAATGGAATTGAAATCCCTGTTATTGGCGTAGGGACGGGTATTGTACGATTGGAAGGTTTACATGGGATATTCCGTGATATTATTTCCAATAAGTCTTCAGAGATTAAACATGCTATACAGCTTAAGCGGGTCATATCTGAAGTTTCTCAATTTCCTCATGCAATGATTGATACAGCTAGAGTCTATGGATATAGCGAACACGTTGTCGGATCAGTAATTAAAAAGCTAGACAGAAGAAAAATTTTTATCATTACTAAACTCTCAAACCGTGACCAGAGAAAGTGCAATATTAAAGAAGCTTTCTTTCAATCTTTAAAACAGTTACACACAGATTATATTGACCTGTATCTATTACATTGGCCACAAATCGGAACATTTATAGAAAGTTGGAAGCAGATGGAGGATTTGTACGAAACTCAAGCGGTTAGAGCAATTGGAGTAAGTAATTTTCATACTCATCACCTTGATGAACTTTTATCAGTAGCCCGTATAAAACCAGCAGTTAATGAAATCGAACGACATCCGTTATTAAATCAACAAGAATTGATTTCATATTGCAACAAGCTTGGAATACAAGTCATAGCTTACAGCCCAATCGGCAGAATGCACGAAAGCTTAAAAAACAATCAGGATCTTGTTGCATTAGGAAAGAAATATTCTAAAACGATAGCTCAAATAATACTTAGATGGCAATTCCAACAGCAAATTATTACTATTCCTAATACATTAAAAATTGAGAGGGTCTCAGAATACTTTTCTATATTTGATTTTTGTTTAACGATAGAAGAAATGAATCTTATCAACAATATGAATAAAAATTTGCGTTTACGACACAATCCCGACAATTGCGATTTTACTCAACTGTGATGTATACTGAAGGAGTTATCCACCGGGCATAAAATGAACTTTCACTACAACATCCCGATTCTGTAATTCATACGAATCATATAACTCATGAGAGACGAGTTCATCATTCACAAAAATAATACAATTATCGGTTTTCTCAACATTAGTTTGTAGTAAATCTGTTAGAGTAGTTCCTTGATTCAGAGTAATTGATTGATGATTATAAGTTATCGTAACATTATTCTGTTTCATATGCATGAACGACTCTACTATACCTTATAATGTAAATAGGCTAGAAATATTTGATTGAATAAATGAACCATCCCCAGCTTTACCATAAAATTTACCATGATCTACAATTATTTTCCCCCCAGAGATGGTATAAACATGCTCAAATGATATCTCCATCCCCTCGTAAGGAGAATAATCGGCACCACCATGTAAATCTGAAACAGAAATTTTATGCGGCACAGTCTCTCTGCAGACAACTATATCTGCATCGGAGCCAATTTCAAAACTTCCCTTCCTTGGATACAAACCAAACACCTGAGCTGGATTATCACATAAGAGCTTTCTCATTCCAGACAAATCAAGGTAACCCGTCTTAACCAGATAAGTATAGATGAGGGCGGCTAGAGTTTCACTTCCCGGAATCCCAGCAAGAGCATTTCTACAATCACCGGTATTCATTTTTTGCATCCGTGAGTATGCACAATGATCAGTGGCAATAATCCCTATCTCATTTTTTGAAACAGCATGCACTAAAGCTTTATTATCCATAGGAGTTCTTAATGGAGGATTTATGATATAGAGCTTTCCATCTTCACGAGACAACAATTCTGAGTTGAGTAACAAATAATGCGGTGTTGTTTCAGCATACACGCTCATAGATTTGCGTAACAACCGAATTGCTTTCATACCAGAATCTGATGATACATGAACAATATATAGGGGAACTTTATGTTTTCTTGCAATGTCACCTATAGCTTGTATGGCCTCTGCTTCAGCATCGGAAGGACGTAATACAGTCTGGTAATCTGGGGAAAGCTCGTTTTGATCGGCATATTGAGTAGCAATATCGTCAATGATACGTTGCGATTCAGCATGGACTGTGACCAGCATGGAATATTTTTTACATAGTGCAAATAGTCGATCCCAATATGCAGAATCAAGATATAGACCCAGCTCTTTATAGGTAGTAAAAACTTTTAAAATACTCACACCAAATGTGGCTAGTTCGGCAATCTCCTCTTCAATAGTATCGTGAAACCAATAAATTCCTTGGTGTAGGGCATAATCAATTACGCTCTCCTTTGCTTCATCAATACGCGCTAGGGTTCCCTCTAGCAACCTTGTACATGGAAGATGATCAGCAAAATCAACTACTGTGGTAATACCGCCGAATGCAGCTGCTTTTGTTCCAGTATAAAAATCGTCGATAGAAGCAGATGCTCCGCTCCCAACTCCATAGTGGGTATGAGCATCAATAAATCCAGGAAATATATAAAGACCTGTTGCATTAATAACGGGGCAGACTTTGGATTTAGCAGGGGCATTGGACGCATCACCCACATACATAATTTTCCCATCATGTATGTAAATGTCGGCAGAAGAGACACACTCTTTACCTACGAGATGTCCATTCTTTATGTATAGATCTCCCATGATCAATTCCTATTAACCCACTAATTAGCCAAGGCTTTTGCGAGAGCCATATAGCCAGTGCAAGCCTGCGTCATCTGGTCTATCTCGATATACTCATCCACTACATGTGCTTGTGATTCATAACTGGGGCCAAAACCTAGGGTTGGAATATTAAGCACTCCTGCAGACATACTTCCGTTGGTACAAAATGAATAGGTACCAATCTCGGAATTTGAAAGACCAATCTCATGAAGTGCATGTAATGACTGACTTACCAGAGAAGAAGACCTCTCAACGAGCCATGCAGGAACAAAACTTTCATGAATTCCTTTATGTTTTACATAGGTATCTACAGTAACTGTATCGATTTTCACTTCAGCTTTAAAGGTAGTGTCTTGTTCTGTCAATTCGGCAATAATTTGCTCAATAGGAGCTAACACACTTTCTTTGGTCTCACCGGTAAGAAGCCGTCGATCAAAGGTTGCAGTACACATTTCGGGAATAACTGAAGCTCCAGGATATGGTGATGAAATTATATCGGTTAATACAAGTTCAGCGGAACCAAGTACAGGACATACTGGTAAAGAAATTTGTTGAATCTTTTCAATAAGCTTCATCATATGCAAAACGGCATTTACCCCCTTTTTGGGGTTGGCGGAATGTGCAGGCACGCCAAATGTTTTTAGCACAATTTGTGCTCGTCCTCTTTGTCCAATGTTCAAGTTTAGATTTGTAGCCTCTCCAATAATTACAACATCTGGCTTTGTATAGTCGATAACTGAACCAAGCGAGTACCCTTCTGCGACCTCTTCGTATACAGTGCCAGATACATAGACATCTCCAGGACACCGACCTTCTTTTTTAAGTTGCGCTGCAGCGTAAATCATTGCTGCAAGAGCCCCTTTCATGTCTGATGCACCTCTTCCATAAATCTTCTTGTCTTTAACCTCTGCACCAAATGGCTCTACGGACCAGGAGCTTCTATTTGCAATTGACACTGTGTCGAGATGTCCATCCATTAAAATGGTTTTGCCCTTTCCTGTTCCCTGAATCTTTCCAATAATGTTCCCCATACAATCTATAGTTACTGAGTCAAATCCTAGATTTGTCATCTCTCTTTTCAAAAGAGTTACCAGTTCCTTTTCCTGCCCGGTAATACTAGGAGTCTGGATCATTTTCATGCATAAATTCATTAATTGTTCTTTACCAGCTTTATTCATATAGTCCCCTTAAGTGTTATTTAGTCTCAATTTTTCCCAAACCATCCAGAATTTGCTCTGGTTTAGCTGGTAATGAAGTAATCCGTACTTTGCATGCGTGATATATAGCATTAATAATTGCAGGTGTAGTTGGAATCATGACTATTTCACCTAATCCTTTTGCACCGAATGGTCCTTGAGGATGTTCATTCTCTATAAGAATCGTTTTAATTTCTGGAGTCTTATCTATACCAGGAACACCAATTTTTCGTAATGTGTCGGTAACGACGCCACGTTCATCCATTACATAACTCTCGGAAAGTGCATATCCCATTCCCATTACTATGCCACCTTCAACCTGCCCTTCTACACCATGAAGGTTGATGATTTTTCCAGTATCGTGAGCAGCTATTACCTTTAGTACCCTTACTTCACCCGTTTGTGGATGCACTGCAACTACCACAGCATTGGTACCATAGCAGTACGAAAAGTGAAGTCTGTAGGCTTCATCCTGTCGTTCTTTGTTATCGGTATTCACTGAAATCGGTGAAGTATCTGGAGCCCTGTACGTATACGATTCTGCTAAGGACCCAAATTTTTCAAATACCTCTTGGCAGGTGAGCAAGGGCTCGTTTGTTGCTCGGCTTACAACGAGTGAATTGACAAAATCCACCTCAGAAAAATTCAATCCAAGGGCAGAAGCTGACTTTTCAAGTATGCTTTTCTTCAGAGCTTCTGATGCAATTTTCACCGCATTACCCGTTACAAACGTTTGACGAGAAGCTGTTGTTACACCACCGTCGATTGTCTGTGCAGTGTCATTTGCAATAAGCTCAATAGAAAAAGCTGGTACATGCAATACTTCAGATGCAACCTGACGCACAACAGTATCAGAACCCTGCCCACTATCAACACTTGCAACTCGCAATAAGATATGGTCACCCTGAATTTCAGCGGTTGCACCAGCACAATCGTTCATCCCAGAACCAAGGCCAACGTTCTTCATAGCGCTGGCTATTCCTACACCAATGAGATAATCATTAAGCTCAGGAATTTTCTCATTTTGCAGTGCTTTCTGGACCTCGATAAGTGTCTGCTTAATACCGACACTTGAGGTTAAAACTTGACCACCAATCGTCTGCTTTCCAACATCTAATGCATTCAGCAATCTCAACTCAATTGGATCCATTGCCAGTTTTTCTGCCAGCATGTCCATAATTATTTCTGAAGCAACAGCAGGTTGGTTACTCCCAAACCCACGCATTGCACCCGCTGGAGTAGTGTTTGTATAGACACAACAGCCATTGACATCGGCATTTGGGATTTCGTACGGCCCCGATGAAAATAACACAGAGCGAAGGATAACTGCCTCCCCGGCCGATGGGTATGCACCAGTATCAGCGATAATATCTGCTTTTAATGCAGTTATTTTCCCATTCTTTTTTGCACCAATCTTGTATGAAAGCCTTTCCGCATGGCGCTTACTAGTTCTTAACATTACGTCATATCTACTCATCACCATTCGCACCGGTCGACCCGTCACTAAAGTTCCAAGTGCTGCGTGAATTTGAATTGTAGGCTCTTCTCTTCCTCCAAACGCTCCACCGGTGGCTCGTGTTACGACCCTGATTTTTTCAATGGGAAGCTGTAAGTTTTCTGCAATCTCATCTCGGAAACTGAATGAACTTTGGGACTGTGTATAGACAGCCAAAATACCATCATCCTGCATTACTGAGTATACAGAATCGGGTTCCATATACGCATGCTCTATTGCAGGGAGATTGATCACAGTCTCTAGTGTTACATCAGCCTCTTGAAATCCCTTTTCAACATCTCCTCTTACAATATGCAATTCTGAAAGAATGTTACCAGTATCATGGATAGCAACATCCGTTGAATTCTTCGCACTGTGCATATCAAACAACGGCGTGAGGTCCTTATAGACAACTTTAACTAGTTTTGCAGCCTTCTGTGCAATCTCTTTATTCTCTGCGAGGATTAAGGCTACAGCATCTCCTAAATATCGAACCTTATGATCTGCCAAAATTGGTTGTTTTTTTGTGATAATCCCAACCAGATTTGGACCTGGGATATCTTTCGCCGTGAGTACAGAGACAACTCCGGGAAATGCTATTGCTTCTGACGTGTCTATTGATATGATTTCTGCGTGTGCTTTTTCACTGAGAACGAGCTCTCCATATAAAGCCCCTTCGAATTTCATATCATCGGTATAAATTGGAGAACCTTTGGCTTTATCGATTCCATCTTTTCGAATAACTGCTGCACCTAGGCCATCAATCTCAGAATGTAGTTCTAGTGGTTTACCCGTGCGAATAGCCTGTGCTGCCATTTTTACTGCATCAATAATTTTAACATATCCAGTGCACCTGCATACATTACTTTTCAAGGCCTGTTTTATATCATCGTCAGTAGGATTCTGATTTTCATCTAACAAGGCTTTTGCAGCCATAATCATGCCAGGAGTACAAAATCCACACTGAATGGCTCCGCAGTTAACAAATGCAATCTGTAGTGGATGTAAAGTACCTGCCTGAGAAAGACCTTCTATAGTCTCAACTCGGGAATTGCTAAGCCTAGATATTTTTGTAATACATGCCTTTTTCGCTTTACCGTCTATGATAACCGTACATGCACCACAATGTCCGGTACCGCATCCATTTTTTGTCCCCATGAGACCAAAATCTTCTCGTAATACATCAAGAAGTGTTCTCTCCAGAGGACCTTCATACGATACACTTTCTCCATTGAGAAAAAACATTACTTCATTTTCGTTCATATTCAATAACCTCATTAGGATTTTACGTACGGCTTGCCATTAGCGGCTGGATCAACTGTCTTACCTACAAATCCAGCAAGAGCGACCATTGTAAGTACGTAGGGAACCATGAGGAGAAAATCGCTGGCAATTGGAACTCCTATAGCTTGAAGAGTCATTTGGAGTGCATCTGAGAACCCAAAGAGTAATGCTGCTCCGAAACAACCAAGTGGAGTTCTTTTTCCGAAGATCATAGCTGCTAATGCAATGAACCCGCGACCTGCGGTCATATCATTAACAAACATAGACAACTGAGCGACAGACAGATATGCACCACCAAGACCCGCTAAAACACCACTCGTTATTACTGAGATATACCGAATCGCAAACACGTTAATACCGGCAGTATCAACAGCTTTTGGGTGATGCCCCACAGCTCTCATTCGTAGACCGAATGGTGTATGATACACGAGCCAGTGTGCACACAGAACCAATACCAAGGCCAATATGGTCAACGGATTGATATCGGCGAATATTCTACCAACTAATGGGATTTTCTCTAGAAGAGGAATGCTAATATTTTTAATTGAAGCTACCTGTGGGGTTCTGCCCGGATTCCCCCAATAATATTGCAGCATAACAGCAGGAATACCAGCAGCCATGATATTTATCCCGACACCCACTACAGACTGGTTTGCTCTAAATTTAATACACATGACAGAGTGGATTACTCCCATACAACCACCCAAGAACATGCCAAATAGAACACCCAGCCAGGGATTACCGGTAGCCAAAGAAACAATCCCGGCTCCGAAGGCTCCCATAAGCATCATACCTTCAATTCCTAGGTTGATCACTCCAGTTAATTCAGAGAACATACCACTAATGGATCCAAAAATAAGAGGAGTAGCCATTCCAAGAGTAGCAATCAATAAATCTGCTGTTAAAATTTGAAAGAACATCTCTATCATTGGTTCTCTCCTTTCTGTGAGTTAGCAACGGATCCTCTATCACTGAGACGTTTCTTCTCCTTATAACGAGCATATAGTTCAGTAATGCTCCATTTTCCTGCAACAAAGAATATGATTAACGCTTGAAGGACTTTCACTAAATTCACGTTAGTTCCTGCAAGAATCTGCATTCGCATTGCTCCAGTTTTTAGAGCTCCAAACAACAGTGAAGAGATGATTATTCCGGCAGGATGATTGTTACCCAATAAAGATACTGCGATACCCTCAAAGCCATATCCAGGAGAGAAACCAGCATAGAACCTTCCAAAAACACTACAAATTTCCATTGCACCGCCAATACCGGCAAGTGCACCAGAAATCATAAAAGCTTTCACGATTGAACTTTCAGCATTAATCCCAGAAAATTTAGCTGCATGCATATTATATCCCACAGCTCTCATCTGATATCCTGAACTTGTTTTCCACATAATGAGATACATCAGGTATGCGACGACGATACCAATAAAATACCCTACGTTCATAGGAGACTTAGGCAAAATAGGCTGCAATCGCACCACTTCACAAACAAACGGTGTGGCAGGCTGCACGCTACCCTGACGAAATGGACCATCAACTGAAACAAGCCAGTTGGTCAAATATAATGCAATTTTATTCAACATAATTACGTTGATTACTTCATGCACACCCAACTTAATTTTTAATATTGCAGGGAGAAAAGCCCATAAAGCTCCTACAATTCCTCCAGAAGCAAGGACTATTGGTATGTAGATAAATGCTGGCAAATGAGAAAACAGTGTACCCACATAGGCACCAGCAATTGCTCCAACTAAAAACTGTCCTTCAGCACCGATATTAAAAATCCCACTTCGGTAAGCAACAGCGAACGCAAGTCCTGTAAAAAGTATCGGGGTAGCAGCTAAAAATGATTGTCCTAAGCTTCGTAGATTTCCGAATGCTCCCAAGACCAACGAAGATATGGCAAGGACGACATCGTCCCCAGTAAAGGTGATAATGACACTTCCAACTAACAACGCAAGAAATATGGCAACCACAGGGTCCAACATTTTTTTTGCAAGTGCTATCAATGATGATCTGATTTTAAGGGAGAGTGGAATGTGTTGTTTACTATTCATGAGAATTTCTCCTTACGCCGCCCATACATAATCCAACTTCTTTGATTGTTGCTTCTGCTTGTGAAAATTCTGCAATGATTTCCCCTCCATATAACACCAGTATTCTGTCGCTCAATGCAAAGATTTCGTCTAATTCAAATGATATAAGGAGAATGCCCTTCCCTGCTCTACGTTGTGCTAACAATTGCTGGTATACAAATTCAATTGCACCCACATCTAATCCCCGAGTGGGTTGTGCAGCAATAAGCAAGTCGGGATTCTTTGAAATTTCTCTGGCAAGAATCACCTTCTGCTGATTACCGCCAGACAATTTCCCACCTTCGGTTGCAGGTGATGGTGTCTTTATATCGAACTCTTCAATCAACTTAATTGCTCGATCATGAATAGCTTCTTTTTTCATGATAAGCCTTCCAGTATAGCGTGAATCGTGTTCAAAGCCTAAAAGAAGATTTTCTGCTATGGTGAAGTTGGAAATAATTCCCATTTTCATTCTATCCTCAGGAATATGTCCAACCCCATGATTAAACATCTCACGCTGTGCAAATTTTTTGGGAAGCTTATGTTCACCAATAGAAATTTCTCCTTCATCTCTGACTGTGAATCCAGAAAGAACTTGGAGTAATTCGCTTTGTCCATTACCATCTATGCCTGCTATTCCCACAATTTCTCCACTATCTACCCGTAGATTGAGTCCCCTCAGTGCAGGAAGATTTCTATAATCCTTTGCATGCAAGTTTGAAATGCTGAGAATGTTTTTCCCCACTTCCTGGTTCTCTTTTTTAACCTCTAAGACAACAGGTCTTCCAACCATTAGTTCAGCAAGTTGTTCTGTGGATACAGAAGCGGTATTATGTACACCAACTATCTTTCCGGAACGCATAACGGCAACTCGGTCACTTATTTCTTTAATTTCTTTTAATTTATGTGTGATGATGATAATTGAATGACCCTTTGCTTTCAGATCTCGGAGAACCCGGTACAATTCTTCTACTTTCTGGGGAGTAAGTACGGCTGTAGGTTCATCAAGGATGAGTATTTGAGCTCCCCGATGTAAAGATTTTAAAATCTCCAGACGCTGTTGTTCTCCTACAGAGATATCTGCGACAAGAGAATCGGGTTCTATACGTAAGCCATAATCCTGCGAGCACTGCTGCACAATCTTCTTTGCTTTTTTTAAATTCAATAGACCTTTGTCCGTAGGTTCACAGCCGAGAATAAAATTCTCAGCAACTGTTAGATGATCAATGAGCATAAAGTGCTGATGAACCATCCCAATTCCTAATTTTATTGCATCTTTGGGGCAGGAAATTGTAACTCGATCCCCCTTATAGTAGATATCTCCCTCATCCATGGAGTAAAGTCCATAAAGGACATTCATAAGTGTTGTTTTTCCAGCCCCATTCTCCCCCAGAAGTGCAAGAATTTCTCCTTCCTGCACCTCTAGGGATACATGGTCGTTTGCCAAAACTCCAGGAAATCGTTTTACGATGTGTTCCAACCTAAGTATTGCATTTCCCATTTCTTTCCTCTCCTTTGGCAAATTTTCTCATTACTATAAAATCTTAGGTGCTACAAAGGCTGCAAGTTCATCACGATTTGAAGGAACAACAATTTCTCCACTTGCAACTTTTTCAATCACAGAATCGATGAGTTTCATAATCTCAGGATCTACAACATCTCGAGTTGTATCGGGAACCCCCACGGCTCCTTCTTTTAAGCCGAGAGACATAACTCCACCAATGATTTCACCTTTCATTGCATTCGAGGCAACAGTTAATACGGCTTCATCAATACGCTTAATTGAGGATGTCAGCTGTTGTCCTTCACACATTTCGGTCTTGTCTTTGTCACAAGGGATAACCCATTTATCCATGGTTTTAGCGGCTTCAATAATGCCGACTTCAGACATTCCAGCAACTCCCTGGATGATATCTATACCTCTTCGATACATGAGCATTGCCTGTTCTTTACCAGCACCAGGGTTGTTAAAACTTCCAATAAAACTAATAACATTCTCGATTGATGGATCAACAGTGTTAACACCAGCTCTCCATCCCGACTCAAACCTGATAACTGGAGGAGTTTCCATACCGCCGATAAATCCAACCTTCCCTGTCTCGGTAGTTAAGGCAGCTATGATTCCCGAAAGGAATGCGGCCTCTTGCTCTTTAAACATTACGGAAACCACATTAGGCAAATTGACCTGACCATCTATCATAACGAAATAGCTTTCTGGGTATTGCTTTGCAACCTCAGTAACTGCATCAACAAGAAGAAACCCAACAGCAACAATAAGATCATATCCCTGCTCAGCAGCTGCTTGCAGATTGGGAACATACTGAGACTGTTCACCTGACTCAATGACACTGATTGATGCACCAAGTTCATCTCTAGCTCTTGTGAACCCGATCCATGCGGCATCGTTAAAACCTTCATCTCCGAGTCCGGAAACATTAGTCACCATCACCATTTTAAAACCGTCGTCTACCGGGGTGGCAGCTTCTTTAGCTCCACCAGCGAATACTACTGTTGAAACTGTTACTAACAGAATCAAACAAACGAGTAACCACTTTGCTTTTTTCATAGTTCTCTCCTTTTCTGAAAAATTGCACTCTTCGGGCATGAGGTTATGCATATTCCACAACGGACACACTCCGAATAATCAAAAACTGGTCGATTGTCTTCTAGTGTAATTGCCTGCTTAAAACATGAACGCACGCATATTCCACATCCATTACAGAGAGCGGCATCTAGTTCTGGAACAATTTCCCATTTTCTGCCGTCATCTTCCTTTTCCCTTTGTATCAATCCGCGCACCTGGCTGATGCTTGAATACCCTTTATTTCTCAACCATTGCTTTAAATCTGCTTCAATTTTGTCAAATAGAGATAAGCCGTGAAGAAGTACTCCTCCCGATATGCCTACACCGGTTGCCCCGGCCATAATCATTTTGACTACATCCTTATAGGAGGTCACACCACCTACTCCAATCACAGGAACGGATACATTTCGACATATTTCTGCAATGTAAGCTAAAGCCAAGGGAAATATCGGCTCGCTCGATAAATATCCTGTTCCGTCTTCACTGCCAAGTAAGGGTTCGCCAAGATCTATGTCGATATCCATTGCTGGACCAACAGCATCCATTGCAGCTATACAGTTAACTCCTGCCTCTTCTAGTTTTGCACAAAGAGACCCAATATCCTTACGGAAAGGGGGAAGTTTTACCATAATGGGAACGCTTACATGTTTTCGGGCTGTACGAACAGCTTCAATCAAATTCTCTGGCTCATAATCTGAAAAGGTAACCATTGCTGCACCGTGATGCTGCAGTATTTCTGCAAACTTTGCAGCTTGTTTAGGTGAAACATGATTTGTTGCTACATTGGTAATAAGAGGAACCGGTAGATGCAGTTTATCAAGCTCCTGCAACCATTGGTCAAATCCGATATCTGACCAATCAGCATTAATCAATCCTTTTTGTGATCTAATCATGTGCATCGACGGGGAAGTATAAGATGTATCCCGCATGCTTTTAGTTACAATTCCACCAACAGCATGCTCTGCAGCACGGGTAATTAATTTTGCATCGCCCGACATTGGTCCTTCTGCTAGAAATAATGGATTTCGGAATTCAATATCTGCTATGCTAATTTTCAAATCAATTTCTTCAGTTCTCGTCATGTCACACTCCCGTTGTATGCTTATTGTTTTCATTCATGAGTGATGGGGGTAAGAGAATTGCTCCATGGCTTGCTGAAGCTACAATCTCACGATAAATAGCTAAATACCCCTTCACCTCTGGTACCGGTCTCATGGATATTTGCTTTTGTCTCTCAGCTAAGATTTCAGCAGGAACCTCAAGATCCAGACGCCTGTTTTCAATATCGAAAGAAACAATATCACCATCCTGAATTAATGATATGGGTCCACCATCGGCTGCTTCAGGACAAACATGACCAATACAAGGTCCACGGGTAGCCCCAGAAAAACGTCCGTCAGTAATAAGAGCAACCTTATCGCTGAATCCAGCACTTTTTAATGTTGCAGTAGCAGTAAGCATTTCCCTCATTCCAGGTCCACCTTTGGGTCCCTCATAGCGGATGATTACTGCATCACCAGGACCAACTTCCCCAGCGATAATAGCTTGCGTTGCATCTTCCTCTTTCTCGTAAACTCTTGCACTACCCCTAAACTTTCTCATTCCGTTCGGTAAAGTAGCAGTACGAACAACCGCACCCTCGGGAGCTAAGGTTCCCTTTAAAACGACCAATCCTCCATCAGGAGACGCCGGATTCGAAAGATTTTGAACTACCTCATGATTTATATATTCAACATCGTCTACAATCTCTTTAACAGTTTTACCATTGACTGTAATACAATCCAGGTTTATTAAATTCCCGAGCTCATGCAGTACTGCGGGTACACCACCTGCATGATATAGATCTTCAATAACAAAAGAACCTCCTGGACTAAGTGCACAAAGCTTTGGAGTTTTCCTACTTATCTCATCAAAAAGCTCCAGCGGTAAAGTGATACCTAACTCATGAGCGATTGCTGGGAGATGCAGAAAGACATTTGTAGAACCGCCAATAGCCATTGCCATCCGGATACCGTTTATGAATGCATCCTTTGTAAGAATATCACTAGGGCAAATATTATGCTCTAGTAATCGCATGACAGCTTTTCCGGTCTCTTTTGCTAATCTTTTCCGCTCAGAATATACTGCTGGAATCGTACCGGATCCGGTAAGAGATACACCAAGGGCTTCTGTAATACAAGCCATTGAATTTGCTGTCCAAGCACCAACGCATGATCCGGCACAGGGGAAGGCCGCATCTGCAATTTCCTTCAACTCCTTGGGCGTCACTTCACCTTTTTTAAGTGAAACGAGTGTCTCTAATACATCAGTTGGTGTTACTTTCTTTCCTTTGTATGTTCCTTGAATCATCGGACCACCGGTCAGAAGAAGACCGGGAATATTTAATCTTGCCAATGCCATAAGTTGTGCAGGTATGATTTTATCACATGAACCTATTAAAACTATTGCATCGAATTGATAGGACTGAACAGTCATTTCAATTGCACTTGCAATTAATTCTCTGCTTGGCAGGATATAGTGCATCCCTTCATGTCCTTGGGCTAAAGCATCGCACAGCGCCATAGTATTAAATTCAAACGGAGTTCCACCGGCCATTCTGATACCATCTTTAACAGCCTGAGAAAATTCTCTTAAATGCATATGCCCAGGAACCATTTCGCTCCAGCTATTCGCCACAGCAATCAAGGGTCGTTCTAATTCTTCTGATGTATAGCCACAGGTTCTCAGATTCACTGCCCATGGGATACGATGATCTCCTGCAACAGCTTTTCTGCTCCGTAATCTGTCTGTATTCATACTTCCACCTCCTCGATGTCAAGCTTCTGTAATCGTGCTATCATGTGATTCACATCTTTCTCTTCCAATCTTCCCAACGGGGCACAAGTATATGGGGAGTTCATACCGATTCCTTTTCTCACGAGAAGATGCTTAACTGTAGAAAAGTAGGGATATGAAGTTAAAATCTTAATAACTGTTCTCACTTTTTCCTGGTATATCTGCATGGTCTCTAAGTCATCATTGCAGAACGCTTCATAGATTGTTACAAATAATTCAGGGAAAATATTTGAAACAGTGCTTACCGCTCCTGAGACTCCTCTTTTTAATGCATCGGCAAAAATGAGATCCCCTCCAACGAGAACATCTTTCGATTCACCCACTATGGTTTTATAATGCGACAAGGTATCAAGACTCTTGCTGCTATCCTTAATACCGGCAAATTGCACCACTTGTTCAGAAATTCTCTTCAAAATGTTATCTGAAACCGTGTTTTGTGTTACCCCTGGATTGTTATATAAATAGAACGGAGTATGTGGTGCACTTTGAGCTATTGAAATGAAGTGGGTTATTTGGTCCTCATCAGAAATAGAGAAATAATAGGGATTAATCACTGAAATCGCTGCAGCCCCATGTTTTTCAGCATGGGCAGCTAATTCAACACTCTCCTGTGTAGTTATCGATCCTACATGAACCATTACAGGGACCTTGTTGCCAACTTCATTCATAATGGTTTCAATTGCACGCATTCGCTCCTCTTTCGGGAAAAGAACACCTTCTCCTGATGTGCCGAGCACAAACAATCCATCAACTTTTGTTGCTTGCCAAGCAGCCAAGGAAGCTAGGGAAGATACATCAATTTTCCCATCGAAATCTATTGGTGTAACAAGAGCTGTTATAACACCTCGTAAGGCAGATCTCTCAGACATAGTGGTTCACTCTCCTCGTTCGTAACTTTGCATTACACGCATAAACTCACGATAAAACTTACAGGTTTGCACCGTCTCCTCCAGAGATACTCGCTCTTGAGCGGTATGGCATAATCGGGGATTCCCCGGGCCATAAATAATGCTCGGAATTCCCATATCATTAATGAGAAAATCGAGATCGGCATAACCATCTGTAATGTAACTTCCTAATTGCTGCTTGGTCACCAATTCGTGTGCTTTCTTGGCAATCGCAAAAACAGGACTGTCCTGAGATACAAACGCCGATTTTAATCCTCTTTGCTTAATTTCATCCCAGGACCAATCGGGGCGTGCAAGAGAATAACTTGCTTGCAATTCTGGATCTTCGTTTTTTGCTTCTTCTATAATCCTTTGCACTCTGGAAATTATGACTGCATTATCTTCGCCGGGCATAACCCTGCAATCCAACGAAATCACACAGGAATCTGGAACATTATTATATGCGCTCCCTGCATTTACGACTCCTACATTAATTGAATCGCGAAGCACACCAAGACCTTCTCCAAAATCCTTTGATTCAAATTCAATGTCAAAAAGTCTTTGTAAAATTCCCATTGACTTCTGAACCGCATTAACTCCTAACCAAGGACGACACCCATGAGCAGCTTTGCCAGTCACCCTGATTTGAATAGGAACAGTTCCTTTGCACCCTAGGACGGCATTCATTCCCGAAGGTTCCGTCACAATACCGAAGTCAGCGGTGAGTCCTGATTGCGATAGCACCATACTGCCTCTATGTTCAGATTCTTCATCAATTACAGCTGCAAGACACACAGGTTTTTGGGGTATTGTCCCTGATTCTTTCAGAAGAAGTAATGCACACATTCCAGCCGCTAATCCTGCTTTCTGATCAACAGTTCCTCTACCGATTAGGTCGTCACCTTCTATTCTTGGATTGAAGGGATCTTCCATGTCCAAAGGAGGAACCGTATCATAATGGCCATGGAGGAGTAGACTAAATTCTTGCTTACCAGTTTGTAATACTCGTTGTTCGACTGGAGGATACGTGAGTAAAACATTAAACCTTGTGCCAGTACAATACTGTTTATAGGCACCGAGGCCATGAGCTAGACCAAATTCAAACAAATAGTCACCTAGCTTTTCCTCGGCACCATTCACACTCGGAATGCTTACCATATCGACAAGTAGATTTGTGAGCACACCCTTAATATCTTCCATTATGTCGTCTTCCAATCATTCCGTTTCCAGAAGTCTTTTGCTTGAAGCTGACACTCCTGACGAACTGACTGCTCATCCAACAATTGGTGAACTCCCTCTTCCACTACCAATGTTCCATCAACAAAAACTGTCTTTACATGTGCAGAGTCGGCCACACTTACTAGGTAGTTCCAAATATTGGCTTCAAACACCTCAACTGGACTGTTATTTTCCAGCAATACGATATCGGCCTTTTTCCCGACTTCAAGGGTACCAATCTCTTTTTCACGGCCAATTGCCTTAGCACCATTAATGGTTGCCATTTTAAAAACTTCATCATCTGGGAGTAACTCAAGCTCTTCGTATCGTAACCGATGGATCATCTGTGCTGTTCGCATGATTTCAAACATTGACTGAGTCATTCCGTCGGTACCTAATGCCACAGGAATACCAGCTTCCAATAACGGAACCATATTAGGCCAGAATCCGAACATAGCGTTACTTACTGCTTGGTGGGAAATCTTACATCCATGTTTTGCCAGAATTGCAGGATCCTTCAGGATGTTTAAATAGGAAGCATGAAAGAAAAGTACATCTGGTCCGAGAAAACCCATATCCTCTAACCATTTTACCGGCCGCTTCCCATACTTAAGTGTTGAATCAGTAGTATGATACCGTGAATCACTCAGGTGCATCATAATTCCGCATCCCAGTTCATCACCCGCTTTCCTTGCTGCTCGTAACTGACTCTCTTCAACAGTATATGTTGTGTGAACACCAATTCTACCCTGAACTCTTCCACCTTTTTGCTTCATAGCCTTGTGAAAATCGATATTTTCCTGAAGTCCGATATAGAAATTTTTATCGCTGATTCTTCCTGTTGATTCAAATGAAAGCTCAGCACGGATTCCACTCTTCTCTGCTGCCTCTCCAGCTGCAAATAATGTTCCTGGCAGTGCATTAGGACCTTCAACGGTGTCAGTTGTTGTGGTAAATCCATGCTTTACATGCTCTATTGCATTGATAAGCGTTCCGGCCTTTACATCAAGGTTATTCACTTTATTTTCAAGCTTCTGGAACCAGAACCGCTCCATCCAAGAAGCAAACGAGAAGTCTTCATTGGCAAACCCGGAATAGGGAATACTACGAACAACAGCACTATACATATGGTTATGTGCACAGACAAATCCTGGAATAGCAATTCGGTTTTTCCCGTCGTACATTTCTACATCTTTACCATAAGCTGGTATGGCTTTCATGTCGCCGATCGCTGTAATGATATTGTCACTTATTTCGATATATCCATTTCGAATCAATTCACAGTCCACTTCGGGTGTGACGACCATCACATTTTTAATAACTCTCTTCATCTCACTTCTCTCCTATCGTTTTTATTCTTAAGGCACCTTCTGGACAAGCTTCCACACATGCTCCACAAAGATCACAATTAATTGCTTTACCGGTAATGCCATCCAAAAACATTCTCGGACAAGCCTCTATACAATCACCGCATCCAACACACCGATCCTCATAAACATGAATGACGTTATCTTCTATCTCTATTGCTCCAAACTTGCAGGCAGCCATGCAAACAGGCTTTGGACAATGCAAACACACGAGAGTAATAAAATCCAAGCAGTCCTTTCGATTTACCCGAATACGTGATCTACTGGGATTGTACGCAAGGTTATGAGCATACGAGCAGACATATTCACAATGTCTGCAACCCGTGCATACATTTTTATCTACTGCAAGATAAGCTCTCATGAAGACTCTCCTTGTGTCAGAGAAGCCTCTCTGTTTTCTTGAATTTTCTGAGAGATACTTGAGAGTCCTAGGTTCTTAACTCTTTCCTGGGAGGGTATCCCGTTTGAATCCCATCCTCTGCATACATAGTATTCATTCAACATAGTGTCCTGCATGGAAATATTGATACATCTCCCTGCTATCGGCCCATATTGGATTGGATTTTCAGAAATTTTCTTTGGTAGATAATCATCCTTTCGTGCCAGGCCTTGTGAACAGTTAAAAAGCCTCGACATGTTCCAAATCCGCTCGCCGAGGAGCATTAAATCCTTAACTGAATATTCTTCCCCAGTGAATGCCGATAACATCTTTGTGATACAATCGGAATTAATACCGATTCCATAGGGGAATTGGCATATCCCCAGGCACTCCTGTGCCGCCTTCGCGTTCTGCTGAGTAGAGACAAACTCCGCCTTTCCTTCAGTAGAATCTCCTGGTGATAGCACCCCGGAGAGCTCGCGGCCAATGGGAAATGATCGTAAGTGACATGCACCACGATCTGAAGTTTGATAAGCTAGGGCCATTCCCGCAGATGACCGTGGATCATAACCCGCAATATCCAAGCCTTTTACTTCAGGAGCATCTCCCTCTCTATGCAGATATGTGGCAGTTGCTCGTGATCCCCGAGCCAACACTTCTCCAATCCCTTCTCGGTGTGCAATAAAGTCGATTAAACTCATTGCCTGATGTGTTAACGAGGATTCCTTGTCAAGACTCACTGCTTCATAGGACAGACTTCCCATACGAAGTGCCTCAAACAGGATGCCTAAAACAGCACCGGTGGTAATGGTGTCCAGCCCATATTGATTACAGAGATAGTTAAGAGCCGCAATTCCATCTGGGTCATCCAGACCGATATTTGAACCGAGGAGTGCCAAAGTTTCGTATTCAGGCCCTTCTACTTCACCATGAGTATACTCAGTATCCCTGTACCCTTTCGAACACGATACTGGACAATTGGCACAGGATAATCGACGTACTAACTTCTGCTCGAGTGCGTCATGGTTGATTAAGTCAGCATGATCAAAAGACTTTCCTGAGAAATTCCACGTAGGCCAGATTGCAAGTTTACTCATAGAAGCAACATTCCCTGCAGTTCCATGAGCACGGCTACCTGGGACCCATGGATTTTTCGAAATCCAGGTTTCAGTTTCTGCCAGAGAATCAATGAATGCTGCATGATTAGCTGGAACAATATCTGTATTCCCATGTACTGCAATGAACTTAACCCGTTTTGAACCCATCACAGCACCCGCACCGCCACGACCGACATGCCGTGAGAAATCATTACCCATACACGCATATGAAATACAATTCTCGCCGGCCAGACCAACTGACAATACCCGTGATCCATATCCTCCACAGCGATTGTGAGCTAGTTTTTCTGTATCATAGATACCTTTACCGGTAAGATCTTTGGCATCATGGAATAAAACGGAATCACTCGAAATTTCAAGACCAATAAGTGAATCCGATTGTCCTTCCAGAACGAGGAGTGAAATATTACAAGCCGCCAATTCAGGCCCAAAATGACCACCGGAACTGCAATCGAGATAGATATTTGTCAATGGTGATTTTGTAACAGTATGAAACCGTGAAGAAGCGGGAACTGGTGAGCCAGAAAATGCTCCAGGTGCAATAAACATTTTATTCAGAGGGGAGAGGGCATCACAATTTGAAGATACCTCCCGGACGAAATAATATGTGGCTAAACCTTTTCCTCCTACATAGTCAATCATTACCTGTTTAGGAATGATCTCATACGTGAAAGTGCGATTTGTGAGGTTAATTCTCAACATTCTATGGTTTCGCATCACAAGGTATCCCCCAATTTCTCTATCATCCACATCTAGAGCATCCAGTATGGTTTTGTACTATTCCATCGAGCAGACAATAATCGAGCAGTCTCTGCCTCTGCCCCCTGTACTAATTCTTGCGAAATTCTCTCTGCATCCTCCAAAACACGCTGTTCATCTACCGTTACTATCTGTCGATTTTCCATTACTACTTGACCATGGATAATTGTAGTGACCACATCACTGCCATGAGCACTATAGACAAGTTTTGGAACAATTCGATTCGTAAGCATGAGATGCGGCTGATTGAAATCCAGGATAATGAGATCAGCATCCTTCCCCTCTTCAATCGATCCGATTTTATCTTCCATACCAAGAGCACGTGCACCATGAATGGTAGCAATCTCCAGAGCCTGTTCAGCGGTGAGTGCATCTGCACTGAAGTGTTTTTGTTTCTGTAAGTATGCTGTCATACGCATAAGTTCGAACATGTCATAGGTGTAGCTTCCGGCACCATCGGTACCGAGGCCTACAGCAATACCCTGTTGGATCATTTCAGCAACCGGTGCAATGCCATATCCAAGTTGTGAATTTGCAGCAGGACAATGGACAACAGCGGTATGAGTTTGAGCAAGCAGCGAAATCTCATGAGGCGAGAGCCATACCGTATGGATAAACAGTGAATTGGGACCCGTGAGATTTCTGCTGTGTGTAAATTCTACGTCGCGCATCCCGTAACGGCTAAAGGTACTTGCTAGAATATCCTGCCAGCCGGCTACATGGGTACTCATGACGATTCCCAGCGAGTCGGCTACTTTTTTTGACGAAATGAGCAATTGTTCGGATGCATCTTGTGTAGACCCAGCCCCAATGCCGACAGTCACGAGATTTTTCTCATGCCAAGAGGTGAAATAATTTTGGAAATCCTTCTCCAGCTCTTCTCTTGAATGCATGATCGATCCAGACCCCTGATCAGCTTCCATTCCAGCAAAGGATTTATCTAACAGACCATAAATCATTTTTGAACGAATACCCGATTCATCCAACGCTTTTGTTGCGTATCTGATATTGTCAAAGTCGGTGTGCATGTACCAGTGATCGCACACCGTTGTGGTTCCGGTTTTAATCATCTCCAGTGCTGCAAGCTTCGCACTGTGATAAGAATGATCTGGAATCATTCGAGAGACAATGGGGACAAGAAATCGCCAGTTCCATGGCTCAAAATGCATATCATATCCAATCCCCTCAATGAGAGACTGATAGAGATGCGTATGGCAGTTCACTAATCCGGGCATTACCACGTGTCCAGCAGCATCGATAACTTTATTTGCTGGTTTGATCTCTTTTCCCAATCCGACAATACGCCCATCTTTTATGTACATGTTGCTCTTTGCTATGGTCCGCTGCTTATCCATAGAGACAACGGTTCCGTTAGTAATTAATATATCAAGCATATTCCGTCCCTTGACTATAGAGTTGCAAGTTATGTGCCAAGAAAGTATTTTTGAGGATATATATACGCTGATAATCGATATATTTTGCTATCTTCTTTTTATAATAACAGTTAATAAGAAGGAATTATTACTTACCTATACGCAGGATTTGTAATCAACCTACGAATGTTAGATGGTTTTTATCAAAATGATAATTATCTTCAGTTTTTTTTAAAAAATGGGAAAATCAGGTAGGATCCTTTGATAATTTTCGCCCTCCAATAAGAGCAATAATTGCTAAATTTATAAGAGAAGCAGCTGCAAAAAGATTCCATTGAGGATTACCCGATGCGATACTCCCCACATACGTGTATAACTTAAGACTTACTGGGTATAATTTCTCGTCTGTGAGTAATAGGAGTGGTGCATTAAACCCATTCCAAGCACCAAGGAAAGCCATGAGCATAGATGTTTTAATTATGGGTCTAGAGAGAGGAACAAGAATGTACCACATATACTGCAGCGTTGAGGCTCCCTCTATACGAGCAGGTTCACGCATCTCCCGAGCGTACCCCTCAAAGAAATTTTTCATGTTTATCAAAGCAAATGGTAATGCATGGACAACATAAACCAGAATCAACCCAGTACGAGTATTCAATAGACCGAGCATAAGAAACACACTAAACAAGGGAACAAGCGAGTGCATACCTCCCAGTGTCCCTAATGTATGAACCGAACTCACGATTCCATTCGCACGTTCTTTCTTGATTGAAGATAAAAACCAAGCTGCGGGAATAACTATAAATGGAATTAGGAAAGCACTTCCAGCAGCAAGAAGCACTGTATTAAAAAAATAACGTATGATGTTCTGTTCTAGAAATAGATTCTTAAATGCCTGGAATGATATATGCGAAGGGAGCCAAGTATCAAAGTAGCAGGCATTCAAATTCGAGAGACTCAATCGTACGAGGAGATACACGATAGCGATTGTTACTATTCCGATAATAAACACGACGCCATACCTGACTATTTGATAAATCACTTCAAGGAGAATACCTATAGTTGATGAAATCCTTTGGTTTATTAGGGTAATTTTAGGAGTGGGAAAAGATTGAATCTTGTGAGATGAGTTTTTCTTCGTAAAGAGTAATACAAATAATACAGCCGGAACCAGAGGAGAAAATCCTTCGAGAAACCCATAAAACACGATATCCAATATCCTGTAAATCAAAAGAGCTATGAGAGTATAAGGGAAGATGTCCAGATATTTGAACGATAGCAGCAAGCCTGTAAGAATTAACAATCTTAGTATAGATATTTGTTCTCGTAAGAATATTACATCAAAGAGTATACCGAGACCAAACAAGAAAATCACAATCACCTTGAATCCAATAATTTGTTTTGCCTTTTGCGAGATAGTGGAACAATACCAAAAGATTAATACGACAGCCACCGAAGCAGTCATTAAGACTGAAAAAGCTGCAGTAACTCCATAGTGAGCACTGCCAAACAAATTGTACATAAATACGCCTAATGTAGTGGTAGAACCAACTATATAACGCTCAGTGATACCGTTTACCAATGGGACTCCTCCATTAGTCATAAGGTGGATGAGGGTAAATTCTTTAAATGCCTTAACAAAATTTAAAGCCATCATGGTAAGAAAAGAGGAGCGGATAATGGGGAATGTAATAAATCGCAGAATCTCAAAGTCGAATTTTGTATCTATACGTGCGGCATCCAAAAGATCGGAACCAACGTGAGATAGATGGGAGTATATAACGAACGTTGTTATGGGAACGTTAATCCATGTACTGGCAATCAACACGGCAATAAAAGCCGACATAGGACTGGTGATTAGATTCATCGTGATTCCAGTCAATTTGAAAAACCAGGACATTCCGGCATCACCATGAATAAAGGCCCTCCAAAGTGGTGCTGCAATATAGAGTGGAATGCCAAGCGGCATCATAAGCAGAGGATGAATTATTGAATGCTTCCTGGCTTGCTTATGCTTGAGCATGAGATGAGCTAACAACACACTCACTACACCTGTGACCAATGTATTCGCGGCAGCCCATAAAGCAGTGATATTCAGGCTAAAAATTATCGCACGGTCTTTAAAGAGCGTACGATAGTTTCCTAAACCCACCTGTACTGTTTTTTGATCATGTACATATTCAGGTCCAACATTAAATGATGAAATTAAGGCATCCACCGATGGGGATATACTGATAATTATCAGCAACAGAGCCGCAGGAATCAATAAGCCCCATTGTGGAATTTTCTTATATACTGATAAAGCCTTACGTTTCATGGGATCAAAATATCTTTAAAATCTTATAACAATAACTCAAGAGCGGCAACATTCTTCACTGCTTTAATTCCTTCGGGGATGACCTCTGCATTCTGATCCCAGACCAATTTCAATGGCCAATCACCTCCGCTAAGCTCTTTTTCATCCATATACATTGCCAGGATGACATCAAAATTTCCATCTAATTCTTTAGAATCAAGAACAATCGAATACCCATCACCAGCAATAATTTTTACTTGATATCCTGCTTGTGCAGCTTCTTTCTTATAGGAAACAATGTTTTTATCAGTTTGTTTATGTGGAGCATGCAAGGGATCATCTCCATAGGCTAGAAGTGCAAACAGAGGCATTCCTGTGTACTGTTCAATTTGCCCAGATTTTTTATCCAGATACGAAACAGTCGTTTTATGAGCACTGCATTGAATTCCAGCTTGGATTGTTGATCGATCGAGTTCAGCATCCATCTTTCCATGTATTACGAGTGAAAAATCGTTAAATACTTCTTGGGATATCTCGACCACATTAACCATTTTAGGGGAACTATGACCATCAATATTTGGGATAGGACTATCAGCTGCTTCCGCTACTCGAACACCTCTAAATGGACCTGTCTCTGCACCAAGTAGGTCACCGTCGACTTCAAAAGCAAGCAACCATATACCATTATCTGTTGAACGCATGTCAGAATATGCATATGACATTGCGTAGCCATCAGTGGCACGGAGTGTAATACTTCCAGAGTCGGTCATTTCTACAAACGAATCAATAAAATCAGCCAATCGTATACCACCGTAGTTTTCTTCATAGTAGGTTCCTGCCGACGTTGTATATCCACCCTTCCCTACCATAAAATAGGGACTTTTCCTGAGTTCAGATAAGGAAAGAATAGTTTTCTCACCATTAATATCAAGTTGCAGGAAAATTTCTTCCTGCACAACTTCCCTCGCTAGTTTTGAAAACCGCAATTCGATTTCTGTCAAATCTTTAATAAAATATTTTGAAGAAATGTCTGTCCCGATAGTACCAGGTTGGATAGCTTCTCCATCCTTTTTATCATAAAACACCAAATCATTCGCATCCAGTTCAGAGGAGGTAAAACTGACGGCATAACCATCCGAAGCCATTAATGTAATCTCATACTCTGACTCCCAAAGATTTCCATAATCAGCTGTGTATGAGTCGAACTCCTGAGCATGTATCGTACTAATCAAGTCCTTTAATCCTATCCCTTCATAACTTGCTGACACACCCTTTCGTTCAACTGATAAAGTACGAGATACTCCCTCCTGATTAGCATTATCCATGATTACCGCAAAATCTTCTGCGGTAATAGTGGAAGATGTAATCCCTTCCAGTTGTACCTTCCAAATAGACTCGTTATATGTGGCTGAGGCAACCTCATCTGCCTGAGTAACATCACCAGAGGCTACGCAGCCAAGTAAAGAACCCACGATCAGTAGTAGTGCTAGAGGCATCATCAACTCGCTCATTCTCAGTTTTTTCCATTTCCCATTCATCGTTTTTTTCTCCTTCTGATAGTGAATAGTAGCTTCTATAGTGTTGAGGTAATTGTCGTAAGTAATCTGTAATTTGTACATTGATTAGTCGTTCGGCCTCTTCCAATCCTTCAATTCCAGAGAATTTATGGTCAAGAATGAGGCGAATCATACTCCACATAACATTCTTGTAGATGCTATAAGCTCGATCGGGGGGGATCGGATTTGCGTAGGAGGCACTTCTTTTTACAGCTTTACGCACCTCAGATTCTTGCCATTCAATTTCACTTAATGCAGATACCGACGGCAATTTATTGACTTTCTTTGTAAAACGATATTGTACACCAAGACCCGTGAGATATTGCACTAGACGTCGTGCCAGCAATGGGTTTCTACTACGCTTAGTAATTGCCAATCCCTTATAGTCAGAAATGGGAGTAACATAGGCTCCTGTCTTTTGATTTTGTGGCAAGGGAATTATGAAAAACGGGACGCCTATCTTTTCTAACTCTGGAATCATATAGGAAGCAGACATCATGATTCCAATATTGCCCGAAACAAATTGACTCAACATGGAATCTCGTTCCTGGACTGCTAGAAGAGACCTGTCTATGAGTGAAAGCAGATATCTCATAGCATCAATTGACGGTTGATCGGCCACCAATAGTGAACCGTTTTGTTCAACTAATTGTTTCTTGCCAAAACCGTATTGAAAAGGGAGGAACCAGTATGCAGAGTATACATTCCAAGACATTGGAGTAATTGTTACATCGTACTGATTGGCATAGTCTTTAATCCTTTGAGCAGTTTGTTCTAAGTCTGCAAGAGATTTAATTGATTCTGCATCAATCCCAACACGAGAAAAAATCTCCTTATTTCCTATTAAAGCTTGTGTATCAAAGTAAAAGGGTATAGCCCACTGTTCTCCGAATAAATTAAACGAATCTATGCCATCCTGCTGAAAAGCTAAAACATCCATATAATTCAAAGGTTGGAGGGATTCACTTTGAACTAGCTCCTCTACATAGTCAGATTGAACCATGATTACATCGGGAACAGAGCCACCTCCCCTCTGGGTTTGAATTAGCTTGGAAGAAATTTTTGGAACCTCTAACGTGTTAATACTCACATGATGATTCGATGCGAATCTTTCAATTTCCTTCTTCAATTCGCTAACGCCTTCCCAACTAATCCAAATATCGAGCGTAGAATCGGTAGAGATTTCCCCTTCCAAGGCAATTTCTACCGAGTTTTCTATGGGATAAAATTGTCCAGATTCATCACTTGTTCCAACGAGAAGAACATAATAAGGCAGATGTTCTGCAAGATGTGGATTATCAATCGATTTTCGATTTCCTTTAAAATCCGTTGTTAGATTCCATGCATCCACCATGAGAGGAAATAGCTCATCCAAGGTGATTCCAATCGGTAGTCCGTTGAGCTGTTCTGAAGGATTGATGCAGGTATAGGGTGCTTCCTGAACAACAGGATAAGCAGAAGAAGCTAAATCTGTAACTGAGTAAACTGCATGTTCTGACCCATTGAGCGTAAGGGTTATTGATGCAAAATTTTCAGCATATAGAGGTACTAGTAAACATATAAGCAGTACACATACACACAACCATCTGCATGCACCTCGGGAAACAGACCCGAAAATCCAGAGCATAGATAAACCTTCCTTTCCAAACACGGGAGGAATATGGTGTTATTCACCATATGGCAACAATGTGCTCATACCGTTTCCAGTACTCCTATCGGTCTCATCGCATGATGCTTTGGGGCACGGTAGCGAATTTGACTCGGAAGCAGTTACAACATACCATACTTGTACAGGTCCGTAAACTGCAAAAAATACCTTGTCTTACCTACTTTCTGAGTAACCTTAACGCATAATCTCTGTGATCCATGTTATAATCACAGTGGTATGAGCAGGAAATTTGACGTAAGTATTATTCGAGATCAAACCGAAGAAGCGATGGCTAAAATGAATTACGCAGGATTATGTATGAAGCGTTTTCATGCAGATATTACTATGCAAAAGAAAGAGTTCGATTCACTTGTAGTGAATGAATTAATTACCTTAGGTAATAGAAAACTAAAAATTGTGCAGCTCGGAAAACGGTGCTTTGATTCATGCTCATTGTACGTAGCTGGTGGCTATTGTCCGCTCAAAAAAAACTGTGCTTTCGGAATGTGGGTAGAATAACTATTCCTAACTATTACGAGACACAAATATTATATTTTTTCAGCTTTCTATATAACGTTGTCAGACTTATTCCCAAGCTTTCGGCTGCAGCATGTTTACCCTCAGTATCATCTCCATAAAAATCCAATGCATTCAGAATTGCGGCAAATTCCATATCTTCAATAGTAGCAAACCCGATATTAGGGTTGTTTAGATTTTCTCCTCGCATATACACAGGAAGAGATTCCAACGTTACATTTCCATCACCATCCATTAAATTCAACATATGCATGATTACATTCTCTAGCTCTCTGATATTACCAGGCCAACTATACCGCTTTAAATATTCAAAGACTTTTTTCTCAACCTTTATTTCACCCGCAAATTTGTTCGTAATGAATTCTGAATGTTTAGTCATAAAATGATTCATGAGAGCGACAATATCGTCACTTCGATTCCGAAGCGGTGGCAAATCGAGAGGGATTACGTTTAGTCGGTAGTAGAGATCTTCTCTAAACAATCCCTTATCTATGAGTTTCTGGATGTCTTTATTTGTTGCGGAAATAATTCGAACATCAAGGTTTATAGATTTATTACTACCAAGACGTTCAATTTTTTGTTCTTGTAACACTCGAAGAAGCTTAGTCTGCAACGATATAGGCATTTCGGTCACCTCATCAAGAAAGAGGGTCCCCTCATTTGCTGCTTCAAACTTCCCTAACCGACCTTGATTACTTGCACCGGTAAAAGCTCCCCCAGTATATCCAAACAATTCCGATTCAATTAAGTTTTCTGGAATTGCACCACAATTTATTGCAATAAAGGGTTTTAATTTTCGAGAACTAGCACTATGTATAGCTTGAGCAAGCAATTCTTTACCCGTCCCGCTTTCTCCTGATATCATAACGGTAACATCATTAGGTGCAACCAATTTAGCTTTTTCGATTACGGAAAGAAAGTTCTTACTACTTCCAATGAGTTCTTTGAAAGTAAAGACGGTATGATTAGTTTCTGAAACGCCAGTACGCTTTAAATGAACCACCTCTTTTCGACTCTGCAGATATTGTTCTAGCATAGCAATGAAATTCTTGGCAAATTGGGTAATTATAGTGTAGTTATCTTTGATAAATTTACGATCCTTCAATTTAAACGTAATAAAACTGATGGAACCTACTACCTCATCATCCATATGAATTGGCATACAGAGCTCGAAAGATTCTTTGCAAAATTCCTTTTGCACACAGGGGTGGCAGATCTCATCCTCTGTAGGGTTGTCGACCACAATCTCTTGATCCAATTCGATTACTCTTTTTTGTACAATACCATTTATATTGAGAAATTGATTGACATTACACGGTCCGGTTGCAGCAATCCGGATGAGCTTTTTATCCACTAAGGCAATGCTTATGCCCGTTACCGCAGTAAAAGTGTTGCATAATTCCTGAATCTTCATTCTATTTGAAAACAAGTAACGATAAAGCTCCATATGTATCACCTAATTAACCCTGGCTATACCCACTATACACGATTAACGAACCTAATGTAAGCATGTACAAAAACTAAGTCAAAACTACTATTATATTTTTATTATATATATACTTATATGAATTTTCCGAATGTGTAAATATATTGAATTTTTGTATATATGTAATGAGTATAGTAATATGAATTTTTTGTAATTTCCTGGTGTAGACTTGGTTTCTTATATTACTATACTCTAAACTTGAATACTGAGAGATTCATGTAAACGAGGTAAAGCCATTGAGATATCACCGACAAATTCTAATGCCCCAAATTGGTGAAGAGGGACAGAAAAAACTAACGCAAGCTCGAGTAGCTGTTATAGGTACAGGAGGTCTGGGAAGTGCCGTATTGTACTATCTTGCTGCCGCAGGTGTAGGGACTTTGTCACTTTTTGATTCCGATACTGTAGAGTTATCAAATTTAAATCGTCAGATTATCCACTGGGAACAGGATATTGGTAGAAAAAAAGTTGCATCTGCTGCCGAAAAGCTTAGTGCATTTAATACTGCTACAATCATACATACATATGACGTTTTGTTGACTCGCGAAAATGCAAACAATTTTTTACAAGATCATGATGTAATCGTGAGTTGTGTGGACAATAAAAACACACGATTTCTTTTAGCACAAGTGGGCCTGGAGCTCGCTATTCCTGTTGTTGAAGGCGGTGTTGAGGGATTATCCGGCTTCCAGATGAATACAAAGAGAGACTATGCCTGCATTGGATGTCTTTGGGGTAAGGAAATCCAACAAGCTGGTGAACTTCCCATTGTTGGCGTAATCGCTGGGCATATAGGTACTGTTCAAGCCACACAAGCTATTAAGATAATCCTAAATCAACATGCTCATGCTTGCTTCGGAAAACTCTGGACCTTCAATTTGGATGCTATGCATTTTGAAACATTTGACATTCCAAGAGATCCAAATTGTCCGATCTGTGGAAGTTTTTACACTGAAGTTTCATCTGAAGAGAAAGGATAAAAAACCACGGACACCGAAGTAATTCAGTAATCCGTGGTTGTAAAACGCTCAGGAAAAAAAGCTTTAAAACTTAGATATTTCCCTTTTTTAAGGCCTGTGCTACTTGAAGTGTTCTCTTTGCCTGATGCTTAACTGCACCCTCTACATCTTCTACCATTCTCCCATCCTGGCCGATTGAGACCGATGTTCCATATGGGTTACCTCCAGCACCGAAAACTACAGGATCGGTGTATCCAGGTGCAACTACAATGGCTCCCCAATGGTACATCACGTTATACAGCGATAAAATCGTTGCTTCCTGTCCCCCGTGTGGGTTCTGCGCAGACGACATGGCACTAACCACTTTATTGATTGTTTTCCCTTGTGCCCACAGTCCTCCCATCGTATCAAAGAACTGCTTCATCTGAGATGCCATAACTCCAAATCTTGTTGGAGTACTGAAGATGATTGAATCTGCCCACTCTAAATCTTCCGAAGTCGCTACAGGAATATCTTTGGTTGCTTCTACTGTGGCCTTCCATGCGGGATTAGACTCAATAACCGAACTTGGTGCGAGTTCAGCCACTTTTAAAATTCTTACATCAGCACCAAACTCCTCTGCAGCAGCTGCCGCCCACTGTGCCATCTGATAATTAGAACCTCCCATACTATAAAAAACAACCGCTAATTTTACCTTATCCATTTTATTTACTCCTTATGTATACATAGTATGTATTTATTACTATTTAGTAATATTTGCTAAAAAAAATTATTTCTACCCTAGGTATGTTTACTTAAACGCTTAAGTAGTTGAATGAGCAATGCCTTCTCTTCAGAAGACAGTTCATTAAATACAGAACTCACATTCTCTACATGATCTGGAAAAATTCTATCCATAAGCTCTCTTCCCTTCTTCGTAATTCGTATGAGACAGGCCCTCCCATCTTCGGGGTCTGAACACCGGACTATATAGCCAGTTTTTTCCAAGTTTTCGATGACTACTGTCATATTTCCACCTGTTGAGAGAGTACCTTCAATAATATCGCTGATTCTTAAATCTCCTTTATGATAGAGAATTTCCAGTACACCGAATTGTGCAACTGTTAAACCTCCAGCTTTTATCGTTTTCATCTCCCGTTTTCTCACAGACTGAAAACAGCGAGATAAAGCAACTAAGGCTTTTAAGTTTAAGTCATTTTGCTCTCCGTATGATTTCTTATATCTCATATGCTGAATATACTACTAATTAGTAATATATGCAAGTACCTATTATTAATATTAGAATTCTCATCATTCAGCTAACAAGGCAGGATGATACAGCATATATCGCTCTGCCTGATAACTCCTATAGCCTTCATAGGTATCGTTATTCTCATCTTGGATTGTAATACGCATAACCTCTTGAGCTGGCTGATCTTCAGTCACTTCAACAATTCTTGCAGAAATTTTCATCACATTCAAACGATTTTCGGCAAAATTAAAAATTTCAACCGGTCTACCTGCAAGATCTCGTGTGATTCCTCCAAAGCAAATGAGCCGATTCCCATTCGAAAGATAATTTGCATCACCTATAAATGGAGTAAATGTCTCAGAACCGAGTTCTTCACCATATTGCCATATCTGTTGTACTTCCATCCGAACTGGATCTATGCGATATTCCACTGCACGTGAGAAATTTTGTTCCGGTGGAACTGGTTTATCGTAGGATCGTTCATTTCCATTATCATATAAAAGAATTATGTCTGGATTGTCAGGATGAACCATAGGAGCATGCTGTCCCCATTGCCAGGTAAAATCATCTCCTATCGGTGTCAACAGATAGTTTGCATGCGGCTTATCCCAATACGCATGATTTCCCAATATCCACCGTAAAGTGCCTGTATCAACATCAACTTTTACTACTGAACTCTGGTCACGGCCCGATATCACGAAACTTGAATCGAGAGGACTACAATCAATCCCATTCAGATGCAGCCAATCTGCTGGTTCAAGATTTTTTGGTTGAGGCGGCCTTCGAGCATCAAGAATAGCACGAAAATCCCAACCACGTAATAACTGACCTGAGATTCCATCAACTTCAATTACACCATCCTCAAAGGAGTTGGGTGCTGAACTGAGTAGAAGTAAGTTCCCATTCGAGAGTATAGTAACATCATGATGAATACCGGTAGGAACCTCAGCTCGTGTCGCAACAATCCTACCAAGTAAATCTATTTCCAACAATAGATTATCTTGCTTGTTCGGAGCTCTGCCACCTTGAATGAGAAAATTGCCGGAGTCAAGCTGCTTTAGAATATGACCATTTTTTTCAGTGTAATACCACCGTATTTCTCCATAGGAATCGACTGCAACAGGCATTGATGAAAAATTTCCATCTTCATCGTAGTGGCCCATCTGGAGAAAGGTCATGCCAGAAGCAATCTTTTCAGGCAAGAATCGCTCTACGTTAATCACAGGGTAATCGGATGGTAACTTCTCTGTTCTTATAGTGTGACTTCGTTCAAATTCTTTCCCACTTTCTGTTTTCAACACAAAGTCTATTTGATTATCAAAATCGGCATACAACCCGAGAATGGGTATTTCGTGATAGGCTGCATACCGAGCAAAAACAACTTCAATGGTATCATTGTTCTTCCCTGCGATACGTATGGCAACTTGTGTCGGTTCGCGAGAAGTAATTGTAGCTAGAGCCGACAGAGGTGCTTTTGCTGCAATCTGAATCGATATGCGGACAGGTTGCATGACCATAATTAGGATTATCACAATGAGCCCTATTATTAGGCTGCCAATAATTGTAAAGAAAGCACTTTTTTTCATATATGGATACCCTACAACAATCATCTCGGTGAGACAACAGACAAAATATTTACCCGATTAATTGAAGCACTTGGTAGATTTGCCAACGTTACATGAGTATGAAGGATTCAGTTATTGACAATCAGATTTATTCAATTCTGCATGATAAGTTTCATATCGCCTCATTATACCCATACCAAGAGCTCGTGATAAGAACCATACTTGAACGTGGTGGTTGTTATGGAAGCAGTGCACAAATAACAGCTCCTAAAGAACAACTGGTAGTACTTCCGACCGGTAGTGGCAAAAGTATCTGTTTTATGCTTCCAGCTCTCCTTCTTCCTGGGATTACAATCATAATATATCCCCTTCTGTCTCTGATGAATGACCAGGCCCGTCGTGTAAAAGATTTGGGGTCTCAAGCAACTATCTTACGAGGCGGACAATCAAAAGAAGAACGAGAGTCTCTCTGGCATCAACTGGTCAGCACAGAATCAAAATTTATCATAACTAATCCTGAAACACTGAAGAATCCATCGATAATCAAACATCTCCAAGAGTTGAGAATTTCATTAGTAGTGATCGATGAAGTACATACAGTTACTCAGTGGGGCGATACATTCCGTCCTTCGTATCTGGAGTTGGGGGAAATTTTGAAGACTCTATCTCCTCCCCAGATAACCGCCTTCACAGCGACTGCTTCAACTAGAATTGTTGAACGCATTTCTCATATTCTTTTTGAAGACCGGAAGCCGCATATAGTCAAAGGAAATCCTGATCGTCCAAATATTTCGTATAGAGTCCTACCCTCTCTCTGTAAAATACATGAATTAGAGATGTTGATAATGTATTCTATCAAACTCCCTGCAGTAATTTTTTGTTCCAGTAGAGCTCGTTGCGAATCATACGCATGGGAATTAAAACGTCGATTACCCAACCTTTCCATTAGATACTATCACGCTGGATTGGAAAAACAGGAACGTACAGCAACTGAACAATGGTTTTTTCAAGCAGAGGATGCAGTACTCTGTGCCACGACCGCATACGGAATGGGAATAGATAAAAAATCAATCCGCTCTACGATTCACGCTGACATATCACAAGATGTAGAATCGTTTCTCCAGGAATCTGGAAGAGCCGGACGCGATGGAGCCTCCTCCAGTTCTGTGATACTTGTAGAATATCAAACATTTGTCACGGGTGAGAAACCCGGTAAGCATGATAAGCATGATAAGCATGAGGGGCATACCAGACTCGTGCATATTTTCATCCAGAAAAACATGTGCAGAAGGGAGGCATTATTAAAAGCGATGAACTTTCCGAATGACACATGCCAAGGTTGTGATGTGTGCAACGGGAAACCAATAGACAAACCCGATGGCCTGCATGAAATAGTACATACAATTCGTAGATATCCCCTCAGATTTACTGCTGAACAATGCTCATATCTGCTTACAGGCAGCCCATCACTAACACGAGTACCAACAATAGACCGCAAGAATCCTAACTACGGAATACTTCATACATGGCAGCCAACTGATGTGGAAGAAGCAATAACTCACTTATTGCGAATGAAGATTTTAAGAAAAATCAACATACGATGGGGGTATGGCCGACTCTATGTACCAAGACCTATTGCTCGCCACGAGCGACCTTCCGACCTTTCACGATGAGGTGAATTATAATGGCAATGCCTACTACTATCATTCCCACGATTGCCGTGTATACGATTGCTGGCACAGCCTCGAATTCAGGTTGAATTCTTTTTGAATAGATTCCATATAAAGCCCATACACCGACTAAGGCGAACCAGATATCTCCTCGAAGAATTACCGCAAGCAGATTAATAATTATTGCAGCAATCATGACCGCCACTGTCCAGAAAACTTCAGACAATCCGAATCGTCCCCACTGCAACACCACCAATACAGATGTAATATTTGCAATCGTAGCTACGGTAATCCAGCCAAGATACACACTTAACGGGAGCATCACTCCAATGCGATATCCTAAAGAAGCATTAGGAAATCTGCTTTTTGTGTGCATAACAATAAGAGAGGTAAGAAGAACAAGCATGACGATAAGTGAAGGTAGTTGAAACTGCCAATGCCACATTATTATCCATGCAGCATTTGCCAAGCAAGAAAGAAAAAACCACATCCCCAAGGAATGTATGGGGTCTTCTGTGGAGCTATTCTTCTTTAAGGACACCCATTGATACACAATTAAATAGACAAGGAGTAGATAGATTAGCCCCCAAATGGCAAAGGTGGTCCCAGAAGGGACAAATAAATTGGGGATGGAGTCGGAAATTTCTCCAGTATTTTTCCCATTCAAGGGAAGTGCATTTGCCAGTGCATTCAAAACCAGTGTTCCCACTAGTGCAACCGTGTTCAAGATAACCAAAATGCTCTTATTTCCTTGTTGTTGTTCCATTCTATTTCCCCCTTTCCGTACCCTACCTTATCTATCTATATCTGAATCATACTGTGTACTCTGTATAACGCAAGGACAATTAAGACATTTTCCCATTCTGCATGGTAATATTCTGCTCATACACATCAGATATCTCTTTCTGGGAAACAAGTGATGAAAGAATCCAAGCAATGAAAAGAATTCCCGGTATGTTACATGCAAGCCGGGTTAATGCAAATGTAAGTCCGAGTGATTCAATTTCAAATAATACTAATGGAATTTTCGTAGTCGACCAGGCACCGAGAAAAATGAGGATATTGGAGAACGTCACCCCTTTTTTCATAAACACACTCGCTATAGGAAAAGCCCCGTAGAGAGGTCCTGCAGCTGCAGAACCAAGGAGAAAAGAGAGAATAATTCCTTTGAGACCGGACCCCTTGCCCATGAAGCGAACCATAGTCTCTTTTGGTACCCAGACATCCAATAAACCCATCAGAATAAAAATTGGCGGAATTATCAGTATCATTTCCTTAATTGTAGAAACTGCTCTGTTAAACGCATCTTTTCCCAATTCAAAGTTTACGACAGATACCACAATGAGGAGAATCACCATGATTAAAAAACCACGATACCTTTTTATAAATTTTCTCATAACTCCCCCATCACAAACCCAATACCGATTGCGACAAGAATGGAAAACAAAAATGCACTTACATTTCTCAGTAGAGATATCTTCGTACCAAAAAAACGTTTTTCTACCGGAAAAGTAACAATTCCTACCATCATTAATGAAGATATAAATCCTCCAATCTGCATATACCCAGCTCCTTCGACTAGGAGCATCGCTGCAGTTGGGAAAGCAACAAAACCAGGAATGAGTGTAATAGCTCCCACAAGAAGTGCCAAAAAGGTACCCCACATTCCCGAATCCTGACCTATGAGCGACGAAATAAATTGTGGATTTATCAAGGCAAGCAGTAATCCGACTAACACAATAACTATCAGAAATTCTGGTAGTATATTCTCAAGTGCTTTGAAGGCTTTCTGCAATGCAATACGTGTTTTCTGACGATTCTTAATCCACGAGAGAGTCAGCAACCCTACCATGAGGGCGTAAAGAATAATAACACTCACATTTAGCTCCCTTTGCTAATTTGTAAGCACTATACAGTATGCATAGCAAAAACATATGTAACAATTGTCACAATTCTACATATTTTACCAGTCATAGAAAAATCTTGAAGTCCATCAATTAGATAACATTTCTATTTGATGATTTTTTCAATCAATCTAAGAATCTCACGAATCTTTTGATCAACATCAGCACCCGTTTCAAAGGATTCTCGAACACAACTTTGCAGATGAGCTTCAAGTACGATTTTATTTGTTTTTCTCAGAAGAGCCTCAGTAGCAAGTAATTGATTAGAAATATCAACACAATAGCGATCATCCTCTACCATACGAAGAATCCCATCAATCTGACCGCGTGCTGTCCTGAGCGATTGTGACACCTGACCATGATCTGCTTTCATATTATGCTAATTCCTTTATCTCAGTGACTTCGTATCCTGCTTCACTTACAGCCTGCATAAGCGTTTGATTTGAGACCCCTGGTTTCGCAGTTACCTGTGCCTGTTTCTCCTCGAGTGAAACAAATGCTTCAACCCCATCAAGAGCGTTTAAGGCTTTATTTACGCGACCTGAACAGTGCATACACGTCATTCCCTCAATTGTTAAAACTTTTTTCATTTCATTATCTCCTTTATCTGACTTTTTTTTAATTATATTATTTTGCCTGCTAAGGGCTTGTTGCTTTGTCTTCTGTCTCGGGGCAAATCTTTTTAGGCGAAGAGCATTGGTAACAACAAAAACACTACTTAGACTCATAGCTGCTGCTGCAAACATGGGATTGAGACTCCAACCGAAGAATGGATAGAAGACTCCTGCTGCAAGAGGAATACCCAACGTATTATAAAAAAGTGCCCAGAAAAGATTCTGCTTGATATTCCGCAGCGTGGCTTTACTCAAGAGAATTGAGGTTACCACCTGATTAAGATTACTCTGCATAAGAATTATATCGGCAGATTCGATAGCAACATCGGTACCAGCACCTATTGCCATACCTACGTTCGCCCGCACCAAGGACGGTGCATCATTAATACCATCACCTACCATGGCGACTATACGCCCCTCCTCCTGAAGTGTCCTGATTACTTCCTCTTTGCCATCAGGCATAACTGAAGCGAATATTCGGTCAATACCTACTTTTTCTGCGATTGCACGGGCAGTTTTTTCATTATCTCCAGTAAGCATTACAACACTGAGGCCCATTTTTTGTAGTTGATGAACAGCTGCAATACTGGATTCTTTAATAACATCTGCAACTGCAATAATTCCAATCAGACGTTGCTCACATGCGAAATAGAGTGGAGTTTTTCCCTCCTCTGAAAGATCATTTGCCATGTGATCAAATCGTTCATTCACAATACCCTGCTCCTGCATAAATTGTGCATTTCCACCATAGACCCAAGCTCCTTCGAGTTTCCCTTTAAGCCCTTTCCCAGGTATTGCAGAAAAATTATCAATCTCATCAATATCTATTGATTGATTTTTTATATGCTCAAGGATTGCAAAAGAGAGCGGATGTTCACTCGCTCCTTCCAATGCTCCGGCAACTTTTAGCAATTCAGCAAAATTCTCATCTATTACTGGAATCACATCGGTAACTTGGGGTTTTCCTTCTGTAATGGTTCCAGTCTTATCAAGGACTATGGTATCGGCAGCGTGTGCTGTCTCCAAGGCCTCCGCACTACGTATTAATACACCATATTCGGCACCTTTCCCCGTTCCGACCATAATGGCTGTAGGAGTCGCTAAACCGAGGGCACAAGGACAACTTATGACTAGTACAGCAATACCAAAAACCAAGGCCAGTTCAAACGCTAGACCAGCTAATAACCATACAATTACCGAAAGCAAAGAAATCGCAATAACTATAGGAACAAATACGGCACTAATTCGGTCTGCTAGTTTTGCAATAGGAGCTTTGGTTGCACTAGCATCTTCGACGAGTTTGATAATCTTGGCTAAAGTAGTTTGTTCACCAACTCTATCTGCTCGATATATCATCCGTCCTGTAGTGTTGATGCTTGCACTAAGTACCTGATCCCCTACCTGTTTCTCCACGGGCAGGCTCTCACCAGTTAATGCAGACTCATCAACAGCAGATGTCCCAGAAATAACTGTACCATCTACAGGTAATCGACTGCCTGGTTTTACTACAATGCTGTCGCCAACTACGACTTGTTCCGCTGGTATTTCCTGTTCAATATCATTACGAATTACTATTGCAGTATCCGGTGAAAGATCAATGAGTTTTGCTACTGCATCGCTTGTACGACCTTTAGCTTTCACCTCAAGGTACTTCCCAAGAAGTACAAGAGAGAGAATCATTGCAGCAGATTCAAAATAGAGATCCATGGAATAACGGGAAACAAGTGAATCATTGCCGGTACCCAACCCTACACCAATCATAAAGATTGCGATAATTCCATACACGAGTGCAGCAGATGATCCGAGAGCAATGAGAGAATCCATAGTAGGTGCACGTTTGAACAGTGCTCTAAATCCAGATTTAAAATAACGTCCATTGACAATAAAAACAGGTATAGTGAGGAGAAATTGAGTAAAGGCAAAAGTCATTGCATGTGAAAGCCCATGGAACCAACTGGGTAAAGGCCAATTCAACATATGTCCCATGGCTAAATACACCAAAGGAATTGAAAACGCAAACGAAATAATCAGTCTTTGCTTCATGCTCTGCAACTCTTTTGAAAGATGAGTTCGAACATCCTGTTGGGTATGAGTTTTAGTTCCCCTCTCCTCGGTAACCCGCGCTGCAGCACCGTATCCTGCATCCTCCACCGCTTTCACGATCACAGTATCATCAATAGTCTGATTTGACTCACCTACCTCCACCGACAGTGTGTTTGTAAGCAAATTCACTCGAACGTGTTCAAGCCCGGGTATCTTTTTAACGCTTTTCTCGACATGTATCGCACACGATGAACAGGTCATACCACTTACATCGTATTCTTTCTGCATAGGTCGCTCCTTACTATACCCCTCCCCTAGGGGGGTGGATATAGGTAAAACATACCTACCCTTGCCAATCAAGTCAAGAGTACAATCTGGTCAAGACGTAAACAGTTGCCGATAATCCGGATCAATTGTTTTATAATTACTTGGTTTATTCAAAAGTTCAGCTAACTGGGAAGGAACTGGAATATCTTGGTGAATCTCCGGCTCAACTGTCGTATGAAATTTTGCCGGATGGGCAGTTGCATAAACCACAGTTGGTTCAGTGAATCCTCCATTTTCCCTAACATATTCACCAGTTGCTGTATGTGGGCAGACTATATACGAGTGAGTATCCCATACCTTTCCAATCTGAGATTTGATTGTTTCATCATCCACACTATACGCCGAAACCTCAGATTTAAAGTGTGCAAAATCACCGAAAAGATGGGTAAGTCGTTCCATATTGCTTGGATCACCCACGTCCATTGCGTTGGCTAAGGTTGCTACACTAGGCCGCTTCTCATAAACTCCAGTTGAAAGATAGTCAAGAATAGGTTTATTCGCATTCAGTGCCAACACGATTCTTTTAATAGGAGCACCTACAATTTTAGCCCAATAACTTCCACAGCTATTTCCTACATTTCCACTTGGAATTATCATGGTAGGCTCCTCACCTGTTCGTGCAAGAGCTTCAAGACTTGCATGGAAAGCATATACCATCTGGGGCAACAGTCGCCCGAGATTAATGCTGTTCGCAGAAGAAAGTCCATACTGTCCCACAAGAGCAGTGTCCATGAAAGACTGTTTCACCATACGTTGACAATCATCAAATACACCTCGAACTGCATAGGTTTCTACATTCTCAGACCAGCAAGTAAGCTGCTGTTGTTGTCGTGCAGACACTTTCCCCTCAGGGAAAAGGACCTTCACGTCTATTCCTTTTCTTTTGAAAAATGCTGCAGCTACGGCTCCACCAGTATCTCCGCTTGTAGCAACAAGAATTGTGAGTCTTCGATCTCTTCTTTCGAGCAAGCGCTGCATTGATGCAGCAAGAAATCGTGCACCAAAATCCTTAAAAGCCGCTGTCGGTCCCCAGAATAATTCAAGTACAGATTCTCGCTTATTATACCAGTGCATCGGGACTGGAAAATTAAAGGCCTCAACACAAAGTTCTGGTAAAGCTGACTCCAACTCATCACCAACAAAAAAGGGAGCCAGGACTTCATATGCAAGTTCGGGATAACTCGTTGCAGCCTTAAGCTGCTCAACAGGTATGTAAGGAAAGAATTCGGGTATATAGAGCCCTCCATCTGGAGCCAAGCCCTGTAGAATTGCCTCCGAGGCACTTACTGCGGGAGCGTTTCCCCGTGTACTCACAAATTGCATCGATATCCTCCTAAAGCCGTGCACCTAGGTAGGCACTCAAGCGTAACAAATCAGCAAAAACTCCACCAGCGGTCACTTCTGGTCCTGCTCCTGGTCCTTGAATTACAAGGGGCTGAACATGGTACCGTTCAGTGGTAAACGCAACAACATTATCTGTACCCTTGGATTGAGCAAAGGGATGAGATTCGAGATAAGCGGCAAGTTCCACGTGACAGGTACCATCCTCTGCAACACGTCCCACATAACGCAACCGTTTGCCCTCTGCCAGTGCATCCCTATATAATTTCTCAATATGATTGTCCATTAGCTCCATCTTTTCCATGAATTCTGAAAGCGGAACATCCTGTAATGATTCAGGCACCAATGAAGTTACATTGATATCTGAGACCTCTACCTCATAACCCATTTCGCGAGCAAGAATGACGGATTTGCGGGCAACATCCATCCCTGAAAGATCATCACGAGGATCTGGTTCTGTGTAGCCCATTTCCTTCGCGCCACGTACTAACGTACTAAATGGAACAGTGCCGTCATAATTTGAGAAAAGATATGCAAGTGTTCCAGAAACTATCCCCTCCACACTGCGAACTCGGTCTCCGGTTTGAATAAGATCCTTGAGAGTTCCAATAACCGGCAATCCTGCTCCTACAGTTGTTTCATAGAGGAAATGTTTACCAAACCGGCGGCCAGTCTCCATCAATTTACGATACTCTGGATAGGCTGCGGTTCCCGCTTTTTTATTTGGCGTAACAATATGAATCCCACGTTCAATCCATCCAACATAATGGGTAGGCAACTCTTCGCTTGTAGTGCAGTCAATAAGTACTGCATGGGGGAAATAGGAGGCACTTACGTGTTTAACCATCTGTTTTACGTCCAGAGTTACTCCCTCTTTGGCAAATCGTGAACGCCAATTCACAAGATCAATACCTTGATCGTCAAGCAGCATCTTTGTTGAGTTAGCAATGGCACGAATTCTAATATCTACGCCAAAATCCTGATTCAAACGAACTGCCTCGTGGGCAATCTGATCGAGAAGAGTTCCTCCAATGTTTCCGGGACCAAATAATCCCACGCTGATGGCCTGACTGGAAAGGAAAAAACCAGCGTGTAATGCACGCAATGCTTTCTTCGCATCCTGCTCCTTAATAACTACACTGATATTTCTCTCTGAGGATCCTTGAGCAATCGCCCGAACGTTAACATGTGCTTTTCCCAGAGCTCCGAAGAAAGTTCCTGAGATTCCAGGAACGCCGGTCATCCGCTCTCCAACTGCAGCTAATATTGCACATCCCATCTCTACATCGATATTCTGTATACGATGCGATGCAATTTCTCCGTTAAATGTACTTCGAGCGATTGCACACGCCAATGCGGCCTGTTCTGCAGGAACTGCATAACAAATTGAATATTCACTCGAAGCTTGAGAGATCAAGACTACAGAGATGTCTGACTCATGCATTGCCGCAAATAGCCGACGTGCAACACCGGGAACACCTATCATCCCAGCCCCTTCAACATTAATCAGTGCGATTTCTCGAATTACAGAAAATCCCTTCACCAGTTTCGTCGACTGGACACCTTGAATATCATCAATAAAAGTTCCTACCTGATCTGAATGGGCAAATGACCGTAGGTGAAGAGGAATTTTTTTACCCATCGCCGGAACCATATGTTGTGGGTGAATTACAGGCGAACCAAAGAAAGAAAGTTCTGTTGCCTCTGCATACGTAAGACAATCGATTATAGAGGCACTTGGTACATCACGAAGATCAGCAGTAGTCACAAGCTGGTCAGGATTCCAGAAGGTAATGGATTGAGCATCCAGTTTACTGCCCACAACAGCAGCGGTATATTCTGCATCTCGGTCTCGAGATGCGTGCTCACTCTGTAACAGTTCCCCGGTTACCAGTATTGTTTCACCGGGTTCAAACTCCATATCTATAGAATCGGACAATTCTCGAATCTGGACGATACGACAATCCTGATCTGCACTCGCGAACGATTCTCTGAGCAGCGTTGCTACCCATCCTCCCACAATTCCGTCAACAAACTTTCCTGCTCCAGAAGAGATATCACCAACGAGCCAGATAGCCTTCAGTAAATCTTCAACAGCAGCAAAGCCTTGTTTAATTTCCTGTATCACAATTGGTCTGTGAGATGAGGGAATTAGGGCTTCAACAAGAGAGTTCCACGCATTTGTTCGATTTTCCATCATTCCCCAAAGACGCTCGTCATGACCTTTAGCAGCATCAAGCAGGTTGGTTAATTCCAACTCACCATCGCATACAGGAGCTATGACAAATAGAAGTGCACAATCCCCTGCTTGTCTACGAATCGATAATAAAGTTTCGGGGCCATGTGGAGATACAATCATCGACCCATCAATTGCGTGTACCTGAATACTATTCACGTTCTTCCTCTCCATCCACCATCCGGTGCTAACCGCATTCACACTTCGTGACATACCGTTTAGTTCTGTACTATAGGATAGGTTATAGCAGTAAGTCTATCTACTCTCAGTTGCTATCCAGCTTCGACCCCCAGATAAAACTATAAAAAAAGAGCCCTTGCAGGGCTCTTTTTATTCCTTCAGTAAAAAATGGTATGATTATACCACCTTCTGAACCCTGCCGCTTCTTAAGCAACGTGTGCAAACCTTGATTGTCCGAGGCGTACCATTAATGAGGGTTTTGACTGAAACGATATTGGGTCTGAATACACGTTTGGTAGTAACACCAATGTGTTGACCTACTCCACCTTTTTTCTTGAGCTGACCCTTACGGGTGACACTGTTTCCAGCGACAGTACCCTTTCCACAAATATCACATCTACGTGCCATGATTATATCCACCTTGTACTTAACATTCACCTGAGCAATAGAAACTCGCACCTCACAAATGGAGCAATAGGAAGCACAAGACTATTCGCAACTCACAGAAACATAGCAGAATATCCTAGATATGTAAATACCATTACACAGCTGAACTTGAATTTTTCTCAGTACTCTCCTACCATGAGGTATCATGCAGGAAGTTGCACCAACTGATACTCAATTCTACCTCATCGCTCTTGGGCTCTCTGAGCAGGCATCACGAGCAATTTCTGCATATAGAAAGGCCTTATGGCAAGAAAATGGTAATATGAGTTTTCTTTGCTTACCCGCAATCATACCCATTGCATGGAATTATTCATCTTTCCACTCACTAAAACAAGAAAAAATACCACTTCCTCCGAGTCCAATGAATTTTAACAGAGTAACACACCACGATGATACGTTTTTTTTGGTACCGGGTACAAACTATTTGGAAACCTGGATTTCCTCTGTGCAAAAACAGCTGCACGTGAACACCCTACAGCAATCTACTTCACTATCATTTCCCATGAGAGATGGAATTTTTTTAGGAATTGGTTCTGAAATCCACTTGAGTGAATCTAAGGTTCAAACCCCACATATTATCAATACGAGCTGGAACTTACAGCAGTATCACATAGTATGGGAAAAAAACGACAGCCAAGAAAATCATGTTCATTATCAACTCTTGTTTAATCAGCATCTTACATAATTTTATGTTAATTAATTGACAATTTTATGCTTTAGTCACATAGTCGGATTATTATCTTCTCTCCTCAAGGATTGCTACATGAATGCAAAGAATAAATCTATCTATGTTGATTCAACTCGAGTGTACCGATTTCTCGCTGTTATGCTGCTTTTTGGATTGGCTCACGGATTATACCGCGGAGTCCAAGACAACTATCTCGCTGAAATCGTTGGTATAAATGAATTTGAGCGTGGTATTGTAGAATTCTTCAGGGAACTGCCTGGTCTTCTACTCATATTCATATTAGCAACCATGTATCGTTTCAGCGAAACGAAGGTCTTTAAAATCGGCATAGCGATAACACTTACCGGCACTCTCGGCTTACTGCTATTTGGGACTGGGAAATTCATCGTAGTACTCTTTATGGTACTATATAGTTTAGGTGAACATATTATCCTTCCTTTAAGAAGTACCATCTCAATGCATCTAGCCAAAACAGGAAAAAGTGGAGCGTCCATAGGGCTTACACAGGCAATCACGCATGGAGGAAATATTATTGGCTTTCTGATTGTTACTATATTGTTTATTGTGTACCCCAAATTGAATCTCAGCCAAAATTCCATTGAAAGTTTTAAAATAATTTTCTTTCTATCAACCATACTTCTCGTAGGTGCCACCCTTGTTGCCTTGGCAATGAAAGACAAAGGAGAACCGGTTCGGAGGAATCGGCTCTATTTAAACAGGAAATTCAATAAATACTATGGACTCGAAATTTTCTATGGAGCAAGAAAACAGATATTCCTCACATTTGCTCCGTATGTACTCATCCTCCATTATGGAGCAAACACATCACTTATTTCGTTCTTACTGGCAATTTGTGCCGTGTTTGGCATGCTGCTATCTCCTGTTATCGGTCGCCTGATTGATAAGCTCGGATATAAACTTGTTATGGTGACCGATACCCTCCTGCTTATTATTGTCTGTTTCTTTTACGGATTCAGTCATCGTTTATTCCCAGTTGAAATAGCATTCATAGTCGTATGTATAAATTTCGTACTTGATTCCATTATTTCAATGGCCTCTATGGCTGCATCGGTATATGTGAAGGATATCGCGTCGGATGAACATGAAATCGCAGCAACACTTACTACAGGGATATCGGTAAACCACCTTTTCAGCGTGATTATCGCACTCATGGGAGGCTATATTTGGCAACAGACGGGTATTGAAATGCTTTTCACCCTTTCAGCATTACTCGGTCTAGCAAACACCCTTTTTGCCCTATCTATACGTGTACCCGGTACTCAACCTACTTGATTCAAAATGCAGCATATCAAGAAATTGATTCTTCGGGACAGGTTTAGCATAATAATACCCCTGAACAAGATCTATACCCGCAGCTTGTACAAAATCTAATTGCTCTTGTGTTTCTACACCCTCAGCAATCATAGTTTTTTGCAATCGTGAGATCATGACGGAAATAAGATTAATAAGTGCAAAATTCTTGGAGGAATTCGACACTACACTCCGATCAATTTTTACAATATCGAAGGGAACATTAATGAGGGATTCCAAATTTGCGTACCCGGTACCAAAATCATCAAGAGCAAATCGAACTCCTTTTTGGATGAAATGATGCCACACATCTTCAACTTTATGAAAAGACGAAAAGAGTTCAGATTCTGTCATTTCAAAACAGATAGTATGCGGATTAACCTTTGATTGAATTACAATATCCAGTAATTGCTGAGCTGTATCGGGTGTTGCAAAGTCTTCTGCCGCAATATTTATTGAAACATAGGAAATAAAAGGATACTTATCTCCCTGCTCAACTAGAAATTGACATACTTTTCCGACAATAACCTGAGTTAGACCACCAATAAGACCAGATTTTTCGGCTATCGGAATGAACTCTCCCGGCATCAGCAATCCTAATTGAGGATCCTCTATTCGCATGAGTGCCTCTGCTGCAAAAAGTTCATTGCTCGAAGCTTTATAAATTGGTTGAAAATAAATTAACACATGCTCAGGGGAGGAAATTGCAGACCTGAGTGCTGTGAGTATATTCAATTGTCGCTCACGAACACGAGTCAGTAATCGATTGTAGATAAGTACAGATTGCCTTTTTCTTGATTGGATTTCCGTGATGAGAAAATCCATTGCATCCAACACATCTATGGTAGAACGAGCATGAATCGGAATCTCAAGAACCCCCACATTTACATGAAAACTGATATGTTCATTTTCTACAGACCAGCCCGCATTTGTACTCTTTTGAATATAATGAACCAGACGAACAACTTCGTTGTGTGAGATAGAGGAAAAACCAAGAACAAATCTGTTCCCACCGATTCGAAATACCAAAGGTTTTTGTTTTAGATTCTTCAGGTATCCGGCAAAATCGGTAAGTACCTGATTCCCTCTTGCATTTCCATAATGCTCAAGAACAAGTCGAAAATTTTCAATATCGATTACCAGTAAGGTGGTATCTTTTTCACGCTCTATCATCATCTCTGCGTATCTTAAAAATCCATTTTGATTAGGAGTTTTTGTAACGCTATCGATTTCAAGTCTTCGGTGCTGGAGGAAGAAATATATGAGTAGAAGCATAAATGATGCACCAATGGTAAATATGTCATGCTCCCTAAGTATCGTAAATAAGACAAGAGAAAATGCCATAAAAGCGGGAACAAAAACAAACATACTAGATATGGATGGGCTATGATATCGTTTAGAAAAGTAAAAAACGATAAGAGCAGTAACACAATACATACTGCCCACAATCACCATAATATACATACCGAATCCCGCAACAACTCGGAGATGCTTATCGAGTACAAACAAAGAAGGATTATAGAAATCGAGCATCAAAACTATGAAAAAAATCAAAAAACTAACGATTTTTACCGATGCTACTATGCGAAACACACTTGGTCGGAGCATATCCCTCTCGAAATGGAGCATCCAATGCAATATCAACGCAGGAAAAGAGGCAATATGAGCCAGTGCGAGGAATCTTCCTATACCCGTTGAAGTTCGCAAATATCCCTGCATGGCACCATGTGTAATAACCGAAAGAATGAGAAATGCTGTATAGCCAAGTAAGATTTGTACATAACCAGAATCAAACTCTATAGTACTTCTTTGTGCCTGATACCGGTAATCAAGCAAAATTGCAAAGATAAAAACTAATGAGATTAATTCCATGCTCATAAAACTCATACAAAACTCCGACTCATTTTCGGTTTCTATAGTGTACCAATCAACGGCAATTTGGAATAGCCACTATATAAAGATATAGAAGTAATTATAGTATTTCCCAGATAATTCTCTATTTGACTTCTCAAGGTTTCTCCCCTAGGCTATGATCATAGTTCATTCTATACATAAGGAATTTTCATGAGCAGCACCTCAACACCATCTCTAATGTCCCAATTTAAGGCAAAACTTCCTATGATAAAGCTTTTTCTCGCACCTGTAATATGGGGAGGGGCATTAGCCGCAGGACGAGTAGTGTCTGCTGAACTTCCGGCATTTACCACCAGTTGTATCCGATTTTTCATTGCCAGTCTTTTTATGATTCCATCCCTATACATGAAAGAAAAAAAGTTTCCCAAGCCCTCAAAGCAGGACTGTATATGGATTGTGCTACTCAGCATAATTGGCGTAGTGCTATTCAACGTACTACTATTCACCAGTTTAAAAACGATTACAGCGGTGCGGAGTTCAGTACTTCTAGCATTCACACCTGTGGTAGTCGCTCTTATTGCTCGAGTACTTTTTAAAGAAAAAATTACGCTCCTTATTGGGTTAGGAATTATTGCTGCTATCATAGGTGCAGTACTAACAATCACAAATGGGGATGTACAAGGTGTTATTGCTTCAGGAATCGCTCTTGGAGATGTATACATGCTTGGAGCGGTACTTGCATGGGCTGCTTATTCCATAATCATTAAACTCGCAATGTCTCGATTATCCCCGCTTGCATTATTGACGTATGGTTCAGTTGCTGGAGTTTTGATTCTCATTCCAATAACATTTTTTGAACAAGCATGGGCAACTGTTCCACATCTTTCAGCACCGGCGCTCTGGAGTCTTCTCTATTTGAGTATTGGGGCAGCTGGATTAGCATATCTATGGTATTACGAAGGTATAGCTGAAGTAGGCAGTTCAAAAGCGTCTGTATTTCTTAACGTAGAGCCGGTTGCAGCCATCTTTTTCGGTGTACTGTTACTCGGTGAAGAGCTCTCTGTAATCATCGCCATCGGTGCAATTCTGGTAATCGGTGGATTATTTCTCACAAATTACCGTCCAAAAAAAATCGAATAATAAACGGTTAAAAATCTGCATCAACGGAAAAATACATGCGTTCTCCACTTGCGGGATGCGTAAATGACAACTCGGAAGCATGGAGCATAAGACGCTCCCCCGATTGAACAGTTCCATACAGGGAATCTCCAACAATAGGAGAGCCTAATCCTTTCGGATGCATACTATGCAATCGTAGTTGGTGGGTCCTTCCTGTTTTAGGTGTGAAACGAACACGTGTGACTAAGTGATCTCTCTGATTATAATGCTCTTCACGAATTCTTTCCCACACCGTGGTTCCCCATTTTCCAAGAACAGGATCATACTTTTGTCTTGGTTTATGTTCCGGGTCGTATCGAAATGCCAGTTCTATAGTACCACCGGATTCTGCGACCACTCCATCTATGAGTGCAATGTATGATTTTGTGACTTGTCGCTTAATGAATTGTATCGATAAGTGCCTATGTGCCTGTTGCGTAAAAGCTAGTACTAATAACCCTGAAGTATCCATATCCAACCGGTGAACTGAGGGTTGCTCAATACAGAGCGGAAAAATTCGCTTGAGACGCATAACGACACAATCCTGTTTATCTTCACCTCGACCTGGAACGGAGAGCAATCCCGAAGGTTTGTTAACAACAACAATATCATCATCTCGGTAGAGGATATCCAAACCAAGCATTGCATTGAGTATCGGCTTACAACCTAAATTAGGAATTGAAGCCCATTGTTTATGAATAAAGGCCTGAGGATTTATGGATGTACCATAAAACCATGCAGCCATGCTTATAGGGAGAAGCCGCTGTTTATATGAAGAGTGCAGCAATTTCACAGCATAACAGTCTGCGGTATCTACTGGAGGGTATTCCTGTTTGAAAATATCCTTCAGTCCTTTCACCGTCCCATCTGCACAATAAAACTGGTACGAGTCATACAACTGATTCTCAGTACTTTCACATACAGGGTTAACCCACCCCGGTATTGTAAAGTGACCTTGGATGTTGCCGCTGAAAGCTTTGAGGATCACAGTTCTTCCAGAGGAATCCTTACATACGAGGACACCAAATAACCGTCCTCCTGTTGGGGAAAAAAGAGATTCAGTGGAAATTGAACAAGCACCTTCATAATCAATACAGCTTGTTGAATCGAGTGATTGCATAATACTCAATGCATGTGTTTTTGCATCGTCTGCGGGAAACAGGTCAACCATTAACAAATCCTCATGATAACACTTTATCAGAGTCTTGATATCTTTAGCAATTGAAAGACTATCTCCGATATGCAACAGCTGTACTCAAGTGTTCATCCCAAGGAGATTCCTCAAAGTTATCGTCGTTAATATACGATTCTTCAGTAGGTTGTGTTGCATCGAAGGCTTGCCACGTGGATCCAATGTAAACTTCACCACGGTAATGGGAGTAGGTCTCTCGCATTTCAGATCTCAATACATCGTCGGAAATCTGCAAGGATAACGATGAGAGCCAAACTTGTAATGCTTGGGCTTCATCGTCTGCCATCCCCATATCTGCTCCAGGTTGTTGCTTATATCCAAATGTTCCTAAATCGGACAGGAAATCTTTCTTTGCTGTAATTCTTGCCACTAATCCAAAATAATCTGACAAGGCCTTGAAAACTGTAGCAAAATCCCAACAAACTCCATACAACTTCTGTGTTGATTCAACCAATCGATGCCTAGTATGCACCATCCTACTCACAGGATAAATCCCGGGCATAATAGTGTTCCATCGCATGGGATATGAAACATCGGATTCTTCAGCTGGAGAGACTAAAATCATAGTATCTATTTGCCATTGCATAATTGCATCGGCGACTGCTTCCAGCTTGTCATCGGTATGTTCGACTTCATCGTCTAGTGGGGAAAGAGTCTCTGCAGAGGGGAAGCCGAACTCAGCTCGAAGATAGGTAATGTCTTCGTCAGACAACTCTTCATACGCTGGATAGGCAGGGAATTTATCGAAAGAAGGTGATTCACATGCAGGATACAAAATTAAAATCAACAACAGAATTGTAATTAGAATTGCGAGAACGAGGTATTTTCTCCGAATCATTTTCGGTCCCTCCTACATGTCATAACAATAAAACAACGCCGATATAATTTCGATACAAGTCTATGTAATATTTTTGTTCGAGAATTTCAGTCTAAAACGTTATTGTCTTTACACCAAAAAGTTGCTCGGATAGAATCTGAGCTATGAAAAATATAAATCTAAAATTTGCAATAGTGATTATTATCGTGTTCCTGTGTACACCTCTGTCTGCTTCAGATCCTGTTGAACATACCGTCTTTACCCGCCTATTTTCGGATGGACCTTCGCAGGTTGCCTATACGACTCAGTTTCAGCATGCAGTCCCACTGGAAACCATGATGCAAATTCTCGAACAAATTCAAGGACAGGTAGGAACGTTTGTCGCTGTTGAAGGAAGTCAAAATCCCTATACACTGTATTTCTCAGAAGGAACAGTAACTGCCTATATTTCTCTTGATACCCAAGGAAGAATGGCAGGTTTGCAATTTACTGAGATTATCCCATCAAAAATTACCTTGAAGGATGCTGTTTCCCGTATAGTTGAGATGGAAGGGCCATCGTCAATCTTGATACAGAAGAATGGAAAATCTCTTATCTCACATTTGATTCATACTCCGCTCGCTGTAGGATCCACCTTTAAATTAGCTGTACTTGCCGCACTTGATGATGCAATACAAAAAGGTGAGCTGAGCTGGAATCACGTAGTAACAGTACAGCAACAGTGGAAAAGTCTTCCCACTGGAATCTTACAAGATTGGCCTGAAGGAACTCACATAACGCTTGAAACCCTTGCCACCCTCATGATTTCGTTGAGTGACAACACCGCAACAGATGCACTTATCAAAATAGTCGGTAAACCATCTATTGAAAAATACCTGTCGCACAGTTTGCCTATGCTCACCACGGGAGAAGCCTTTAGACTAAAAAATCCTACAAACGAGAAAATGCTCACTGCATATAGAAAGGCATCTCAAGAGAAACGAATACAAATTCTTGATCAATTAACTACCCTCCCTCTCCCTGATGCAAGCCTTTTCACTAGCGACCCTGTCGCCTTAGATGTTGAATGGTTTATGACAACTGCCGAAATTGGGGATCTATTGAAACGATTAGCCCCGCTAAACCTCATGACAATAAATCCAGGTGTTGCTACCGACCCACACTGGCAGCGAGTTGTCTATAAAGGGGGGTCTGAACCTGGTGTTTTACAGCTCAGCACCTTACTCATCGATTCAGAAGGAAATCAATATATTGTTTCTATAACAGTCAATAATGAAGAAGGTCCTATTGATGAAACTACGTTTGTCAGTGCTTACCAAACCATACTTCATCAACTAAAAACCTTGTGATGCTAGTACCACAGCTTGATTTTCTTTTCACTAATACATGAAGAATTACTTTACAATCCGAAACATGCTGCAGAAAAATAGGTCATTTTTGCACTATTGCATATACTATTTCTCTTGTTTGTTCTAAAATTGACAAAAGACTTTATTATGTCAATTTTGACAGAAGGAATAAATAGTGAAAGAATTGACCTTCGAGAATTTTCAAAAGCTGATTGCCTCACTGAGGATTAAGCTTCCCTCTTTTGACCTGCCTAAATTGAAAATCGGAAACAAAACTGCACCGGTTTCTATTGTCCAAGGTGGAATGGGAGTCGGCATTTCCCTCTCGTCACTTGCATCTGCAGTTGCAAACGAAGGCGGTGTTGGGATCATTGCGGCAAATGGTATTGGAATGATTGAACCAAACTATTTTACCGATGGAAGAGCAGCCAATATCAATGGGCTACGAAATGAAATTCGAAAGGCTAAAGCTAAAAGTCCTGGAATAATTGGGGTCAATATCATGGTTGCGTTAGAAGATTTTCAGGAATTGTTACAAACATCCATTGAAGAAAAAGTAGACTTAGTTGTATTAGGTGCGGGACTTCCAATTAAAAATATTCCAGTGGCACGATTAAGAGAAGCTGGAGTACAGGTTGTTCCGATAGTGAGTTCAGCTCGTGCGGCAAAGCTAATATTCTCCATGTGGAAAAAAATCTATAACGATGTTCCCGATGCGGTAGTCGTTGAGGGACCGAAGGCTGGTGGGCACCTGGGTGTTGCTGAAAAGGATCTCGAGGACAAAGCTTCCTCTCTGGAGACTGTTGTCCCACAAGTCAAAGCGGCGATGCAGGAATATAGTAAAGAGTTTACTAAGCCCATTCCCATAATTGCAGGAGGGGGAATATTTACCGGTGAGGATATCTACAACATTCTGAAATTAGGGGCGAATGGTGTACAAATAGGGACTCGTTTTGCAGCAACAGAAGAATGTGATGCAGACATTCGATTCAAAGAAGCTATTGTTGCGTGTACACAAGAAGATATCGGTATCATTAAAAGTCCGGTAGGATTACCCGGAAGAGCAATTATTAATAATTTCCTCACATCCACATCAAAAGAAAAACGAACATTCAATTGTCCATGGCAATGTCTTTCGAGCTGTCGTGCAGAGGAATCAAATTATTGCATTTCCATGGCACTGAATAATGCAAGAAAAGGAAATCTAACAAGAGGTTTTGTGTTTGTTGGAGCTGAAGCACATAGAATATCAGCTATCACTACTGTGAGTGAGTTAATTAACAAATTGAGACATGAGTATACTGAGGCTCTGTTCGCGGACAAGAAGTCATTTTTCTCTGAAGTAGCAGAGTTAGCAAACCGACTAAAGCACGAGTACAAAACTATGGAACAGAGAGCCAGAGAACTTAAGGAAACTTATCTTGAAGCGATAACACATGGTCCTGTATCCGATACCATTGCTTCAATAAAAACTGAATTACAAACAGTTAATTCACGTCTTTCCATGATTCAATACACGATTTCAGATAAGATAGTGAAAATTTTTCAGGAGACGATACAACAGACACCTATGTGATACCGACTTTGACGTGATGCCCACATCTCATGAATGTATATACTCCTGTTTTATGTTGAATTATGCTAAGATTCATCTATTAAATAGCCAGCTATTCATTTTATAGAAACATATTACTATATATTTATTTAATATAAAGCACTTTTTAATGACAAATTACACGTAAAATTTGCATTCCGACTACAATTATGTCATACTCAAATGAGGAGATTTCACAAATTTTTTGATTTCTCAGTATTTGGGGGTACAGATGAAAAAAATATTTCTTGTAATACTCATATCATTGTGCATAACAGTAACTTTGATTGCAAATGATTCAAGTACGACAGAAGGTGCTTCACTCGAAGTTGAACCATCTCCAGGTATTTTACTTGAACTCGATGAGCATATTTTGATTGAACCTCCTGCTCCGATAGAGGAACCTGCTCCTGTAGAGGAACCTGCTCCTGTAGAGGAACCTGCTCCTGTAGAGGAACCTGCTCCTGTAGAGGAACCTGCTCCGGTAGAGGAACCTGCTCCGGTAGAGGAACCTGCTCCAATAGAGGAACCTACTCCGATAGAGGAACCTGCTCCGATAGAGGAACCTGCTCCAATAGAGGAACCTGCTCCGATAGAGGAACCTGCTCCAATAGAGGAACCTGCTCCAATAGAGGAACCTGTGCAGGTAGTTCCAACACAACTTCCAGATATGCCAGATTTAGTGGAACCAAAATTTTCAAAAATCCCCTACACAGGGAAAAGTCCAATAACACCCCTCTCGTGGAATCTACTTACGATTGGTGGAAACGTTGACCCGTTTAATTCTCCCGACTCATTTTTTCAGCTCATAGTTGAAACAAATCCCACACGTTTCCAGGTTCAGGGCGGTTTTTCTATTCATTATGACCACAATATTCAAAGAGTTAAAGATAATCTGATTATTGCTGTTGATAATAATTACCGCTTCGATAGTTCAGGTATTCTATCTGATATCTCCCTTGATATCCTATATAAAAATTATCTCTATGAAATAAAGAATAACTTTCCATTATTTATAGAAGCAGGCATAACATCCCAAATACCACAGCTTCAAATCTTCTCTCCAATAACACGAGTAGACTCATTAACTATTTCCCTGGTTAATAATAGTTTTGATTTTACCTCGCGATTACAGCCGACATTGGGAGTGGGAATAGGTAGAATCTATACTATATCCCACCAAATTTTGGCACAAACTATTCTTGAAAACCTAGGAATTAAAGCATCAGAAGATGCAATTCTGGAAGCAGCTACAGTGCTGGCTCAAAAAGACCAGTACATGAATAAGATTTCATCTGACTTCAGTAAAAACTATCGTCAATACATGACAAAGCTTCTTGAAGCCCTAGGAATTGAGGGACGGCATCTAGAGCTCATATCATTGTCTGAATCACAAGTATACGCTTACGATCAGGCAAAATTTTCATTTGGACGATTGCGATTTACTCATGATGAAATGAATATAGGGTGGGAAGTAGGTCTCTCAGCAACTCCCTATATCCTCTACCCCGATTCAACAGCAGGTATTGGAATAGACGTGTTAAATTATTCAATTAATCTCAAGGAAAAGTATTCGCATGTTGCACTTGATAATAGATTGTATCTGAAAGTAGAAGCTCAACAATCTTTTATCCAAATCACAAACAACCTCGGTGGAATCATTAAGTGGATGATGGGAACTATAGGTGCTGAAATTCGCTATTTCCCACGGTATAATAGAATCTGGTTCACACTTGGCGTCGATGAAAAATTTGAAATAAATTTGAATAACACATCAATCTCTATGAATTCCACAACCATAGACATAGGTTCTCATTTCTTAGTGACACCAAATTTTATGATGTATGGAAAAGCAGAAACAACTGATTTTTCCTTCTTTAAACTTAATGTCGGGGGAAAAATTCGCATACTCTAACGATACCTTAGCGTAGCGAACATATTCAGTAACATAGAAAAGGAGGGCTGCTGCCAATGACAATAAAATCACCCTGTAGAAATATTTTTCTTTTAAGTATTTTTATACTATGTATTGTAGGACAACTCTATAGCGGAGACCTGTACTCCACAGCTGGTTCAGGGACGCCCGAAGAGATGGCATTAATCATTAAAGAAACATCCGATATAAACGAACAAGACACCCTAGACTGGACAGCCCTCCACCACGCAGCACGATATAACACTGCAGAGGTAACCAAATTGCTGTTGGATGCCAATGCCGATGTCAATGCAGCATCACCCGATGGTGTTACTCCGATTATGCTTGCTATGCTCAATCCTGCTGAAAGGAAGGATGCGAAAAATCTCATCCAACTATTCATAGATTATGGTGCTGATCTCAATGCAAAGGATAATCAAGGATGGACACCACTGCTTTATGCAACCCGATATAATCCAACTGAACCAGCCATGATATTAGAACTCAGACAAGCAGGAGTCGATGTTAATTACAGAACTGAAAAAGGATTATTGCCACTGTTTTATGAGGCGAGGTTTTCTGAGGCTTCGGCAAGAAGTGTCCAA
>Ga0334901_1000435_pt1 | contig 57790 bp, 50 predicted proteins | sample GraSluR3_MG_3_FD_207216 | JGI IMG/M metagenome (GOLD analysis project Ga0334901, IMG submission 207216) | Sludge microbial communities from methane-producing bioreactor in Wageningen University, Netherlands - Granular Sludge_15_08-R3 | ecosystem: Engineered > Bioreactor > Anaerobic >...
AAAGAATTTCCTGTACAGCTTATGATGGTGAAGTCTATGGTCTTCTTGGTCCGAACGGAGCGGGAAAAACAACAACGTTACGGACGATTGCTACACTTCTTCGACCAGACAGCGGTTTTGTTCATGTCGATGGGCATGATGTAGTTACAGAGGGCCGGATAGTGAGAGATTCGATAGGTTTTCTTACAGGAGAGATGCGTTTAGCTGGGCATCTCTCCTGTAGAGAAATGCTGAAATTTTTTGGTAGATTAAATCATATGAAACCTTCAGAAATTGAAGAGCGTACGCGTACTCTCACGCATGATTTTGCCATGGAAGCATTTATTGACAGACCTATTGCTAAACTCTCAAGTGGGATGACTCAGAAGGTGGCACTTGCGGTAAGCATTGTTCATGCCCCACACAATATCATTTTTGATGAGCCAACTAGCAGTCTCGATGTACTTGCAGTAAAAGTAGTATCAGATTTTATACGTGCAGCTAAAAATTCAGGGAAGTGTGTTGTTCTCTCTACTCACGTCCTAGGCGAAGCACAAAGGCTCTGTGATAGGATTGGTATTATTCATGATGGCCAATTGTTATGTGAGGGGAAAGTCGATGAATTACTTTCCATGCACAACGTACCCGATCTGGAAACCCTCTTCTTTTCCTTAGTACCAACTGATCGAGGTTCGTTATGAGTGATGCAATAATTATTTTTCAGAAAGAAGTTAAGAACTTTTTCAAGGATCGAAGAACTCTTTTTTCTACATTCCTGTTACCGCTTTTCATTATTCCAATTCTTTTTATTGGTATGGGATCAGTGTTGCAGTTTCTTGAGGCAGATGCCCAATCAACCACTTATGCAATTGCAATAGAAGGTAACAATGACCAGCGTTTTCTGGATTGTATAGATGAACAGCTATCATATCGACTCACTTCCCGTGATGAAGCCGATATTATCATCACCTTTCCTCCAGGCTATGTCCAAGGAATACATGCTCAAGTAGTAATAACTTACGATTCAAGTAGCCAGAAGAATCAATACGCACACCAACAAGTAATAATCGCGATTCAAATTTACCAGGAACTCTTGGCAGAAAATTTGTTAGAACTACACGGACTTTCACTTGCTTCATTACTTACATTGACTACATCATCAGTTGATGTTGCCTCTGAAGTTGCACAATCGGGAGGAACTTTTCTCGCCATGCTTGTCCCCTATTTCCTTCTGATATTCTTATTCTCAGGTTCAATTAATGCAGGACTTGATACTACCTGTGGAGAAAAAGAGCGAGGAAGTCTGGCTATTCTTTTAGTTAATCAGGTGTCTCGTACCTCAATAGCATGGGGGAAAATTCTCTATGTTTCTGTTGTTGCTATCTGTTCAGCAGGGGCTACTTTTTTGGGTTTCGTACTATCTCTTCTCGTTCCTTCGGGTGCTGCGTTTATGTTTCCAGCTGAATTAAGTGGAGCGAGTCTTTCAGGAATTTCGTTGCTTATTATGGTTGCAGTATTAAGTACGGCTGCGTTGTTCACGGGTTCTGTTGTTGCCTTACTCGGAAGTTTGGCAAAGAGCGTGAAAGAGGGAGGAACCTATGTAATGCCTCTCTATATGATTGTTGTGCTCATTGGAGTCACCACGATGTATATGGATTCAACTTCTAACGGTGTTTTCTATTTTATTCCCATTGTAAATACGATTTTTGTTATGAAAGAAGTACTTTTGGGAATGATTACTCCATGGCATGTTGTTGTTACAATCTGTGCGAATATTGCGATTGCTGGAGTCTGTGCCTATGGTGTAGCACAACTATTCAATTCTGAGAAGATTCTTCAGACGGTATAGGAGTCCAGCATGCTTCGGATATGTACTATTTCAAAACTCTTTTTTAAACTTCTTGTACTGTTCTGTTCGGTTGTCTGGATATCTAGCTGTACTACGACTGTCTCCATCGATTATTTAGTTCCAGCAGAACATGACATGGCAGATTATCGAACTATCGAATTGGTGCCTGTACTGTCATATAATATGCCTATTCATGAAACACCTCCAAGAAAAGTCGAAGATATGAGTAGAATTGCTCCTATGCTTGTGTATTCCGGGTATCAGATTTTTTCCGAAAGGTCTTTAGCTGTTTTTACAGATACTGTGCTTCGAGATAAGTTACTGCAGTTACATTATTTTACACTATTTCCGACAGGAGCGAATGAAGTTTCAGCAGGTATACAACCGGAAGCACGGCTTCAGGTGACTATAAGCACACTGGATATTGACGAGTATGTGTTTGCTCGATCGCAGCAACATTCAGATTCTGAACAGCAATTCTCTTTCCATTTACGTCAAAAGGTGAATATTACTCTTACCTACATGGTGCTGGACAATAAGGATGATTCTTTGTTGTACAGTGGTAATGTGACTAGGCGTTTTGATCAGATTTATGATGTTGATACGAATAAAGGACCAGTACTTTTTGCACCATCACTCACACCGGTATGTGAGGAACTTGTGAATGATGCAATTGAACATATTGCAGAAAAATTATCACCACATGTAGCACATGTACGAGTTTCTCTCCAAAAAGATGATTCCGGTTCCGGAGGAGCACTTTTTAAAACGGCACTCCAGTATGCGAAAGATGGAAATTATGAAATTGCATATCAACAATTTTTTCATCTGTGGGAGAAGCAAGGTCATGTTGCAGCAGGGTATAACGCTGCACTGCTCGCCGAGGCAATCGGCAATAAAACAAAAGCTCTAGAAATCATGAGACAAGTAAATAGAACAGGAGAATTTCATAAAGCTCAACGTCAGGTCGACCGCATGTCAACGTATCTGATACTACATATGGAAGCTGAGACTCAATTATAATTTTCTTTCCAGTAATTTGCAAAAAAGGAGTCCAAATATGCACAAAAAGGAAGAAATTCGTACCCCTCTGATAATTGTATATACCGGTAACGGAAAAGGAAAAACAACCGCGTCCATGGGATTAATCATGCGTACTCTCGGACATGGGAAATCTTGTGCCGTACTTCAATTCATTAAATCAGATGCTTGGGAAACAGGCGAGAAACTGTTTGCTCTATCACATGGGGTTCTATGGGAAAATTATGGGAAAGGTTTCCTTTGGGAGCACACAGATGAAGAGCCTTCTCGAAAAATCTGCCAGGATGGCTGGAAACGTGCAATGGAGTTGATCAGTTCTCAACAATTTGAACTCGTAGTTCTTGATGAATTCACCTATCCTTTACAAAGAGGGTATATAGATTGTGATTCAGTAGTGGCTTTCTTTTCCTCAATTCGCGAGCTTGGCAAAGCACCTCACATTGTAATAACTGGAAGAAACATACCTGAAAGCATAATTGCTGAGGCCGATATGATCCATGAAATTGTTGAAGTTAAGCATCCCTGGCGAAATAAAAGGCTCTCGGCTCAACAATGCATAGAATATTAATTTGTAATAATAACTGCCTAATAATTAGTTTTCATAGGTTTTACCTGTACCAATTCATCTAAACAGGGTATAATTTAAGAAGAGGTTTACATGGGATACGTCGAAAGCCATGCTCACTTATTGCCATTTGTTGATGACGGAGTTCGCACGAAGGAGGCATGTCTTCAGACTCTTGGAGCATATGCTGAGGCTGGATTTGACCGAGTGGTCACCACGCCACATTTGTATAATCCATTGGTCAGTACAAGAGTTAAAAATATTCGTACTATGTATGAGTGGGCAAAAGAAGAAGCTGAAACCCTTGGTATTGAACTCGTTTTAGGTAGCGAAACATATGTAGGAGGGGCAATTGATCCGCAGGTGTTGCCTTTTTTAAAAAAATTCGTCTTGGTTGAAGTGGATACGATAATCGAACCATTGTTTTTAATACATCATGCGTATGCTTTACAAAAACGAGGGTTCTCTGTCATATTAGCCCATATTGAACGCTATGAATGGTTTCAAGAAGAAACTCAGACTGTAAAAAAAATGCGTGAGATTGGGGTGTTGTTTCAATGTAATGTTGAAGGAGTTGAATCTGGTAAAGCCAATCGCTTTTTGGAAAAAAACCTAGTTGATATCATTGCAGGAGATAATCATGGTGATATTACACTCCCTGGGAGAATGGTTACCTTGTTAAAAGCACATCCGATGGTTCTTCATAGAATGGAGAATTTATTTAGTTCACAAGAGTAGTGGAAGAGGGGGAAATATATGCTGCTGGACATGACGATTTCAAATTTTCGTTCAGTACGAGACTCACAAACCATCTCGTTTGAAGCCGTAAAGGATAATCGGCTCGATGAGGAAAAAGTTGTAGAAGTGAGTGACAAATTAAAGGTAATTAAAACTTTGGCAATTATTGGGCCTAATGGTGCTGGGAAGAGTACCTTTGTTCGTGCATTGGAGGCACTTAAGGCCATTATTACAGCAGATTCTGAAATGGATAATCCTCTGCAGTTACTTGCAGGGACCTCATTTGCGTATTCTGATACCAAGGGAGGACCTGCCGATATATCCCTCGAGCTTGTTATGGGTACAGATGAAGATTCTGGTCAAGCTATAGTTGGGAAATATTCACTTATAGCAGATCGTGAAAAGATTTATGAGGAGTCCTATTATTTATACGTGGGTCGTTCGAGAAAACTCATGTTCGAACGTAAACTCATAGATGGTAATGCCCATGAATTGAACTATAAGTATCGATGGGGGAAAATGTTTCGTGGCGAGAAAAAACGAATTGTTGCAAAAGTTCCCCATAATCATACGTATCTTTCGGCTTCTGCGAGGAAAGGAAGCCTTACTCTTCTTCCACTGTATACCTGGTTCACCGATGAACTCATGTTATTGCCTTTCGGACTTTCACCAATAAGTGAAAAAATTATTGTTGATCAATTAAAAAACCATCCAAGCTGGAAAAAAGCTCTTATCGATTTTCTCTGGAGTATTGATATCACCGATATTCGGGATGTGAGATTCCAGGATGATCGACTCGTATTTGTACATACAAATGTAACACAGCACTATGCTTCCTATTTTTCTAATGAATCATTAAGCCTGAGAAGACTTACCTCGATTGCTGTGGCTTTATTTGAGAGTTTTTCAGCGAAACGCTGTTTAGTTGTTGATGATTTTGGTATGCTTCTGCACCCCTATGCGCTCGAACATGTGGTAAAAGTATTTGAAACAAACAATACTGCGTACGGGTCACAGATGATGGCTGTGGATTGCAATCCTTCATTGCTGAAAGATGGTGTGCTGAGAAGAGATGCTGTTTGGTTTGCTCAAAAAAGCTCTGATTCAGCAACAGTTTATTTTAGTCTAGCCGATTTTAAGTTTTCAAAAGCAAAACGCGAGCTGACTGGTCAGTATTATATGAATGGATCCTACGGAGCACTTCCTATTACAAGTGAATTTAAGTTTGTAGACAAAACAAACGAAAAAGGAGCAGTGAAATGAAGCGAAAAAAAATCAACGAGAAACCAAGAAAAACTATGCTTATCGTCACCGCTTCAGAGGCGGAATCGCTCTACTTCTCTCAGATGCGTAAAGACTGTCGTTACACAAATCTGACGGTTCAGTGGGCATCCGAAGCTAAAACACTCGAAGACCTTATACAAGCTGCCTATAAAGCAAGAATCAAAGAAAAGTATGATAGTGCTTGGTGTGTCTTTGGTTTTTCTGATTTGCATGTCCAAGTGGATCAAGTAAGAGAATCTGCCATTTTAGCACAAAAAAAACGTATTCAACTTGCATGGAATAATCCAGGTATTGCGTTGTGGTATTTATTACATCTACAAAATCCACGTATGCCGATTTCTGATATTACCCTAGTTGAAAGTACCTTACGCGGTGTGTTTCCCGGTTTTTCCTCCGATGCCGACTATTTGCTGCATGCAGGATCTTCGCTGCATTTACGTCTGTTTTCTGCGAAAGCACAAGCTGTGGTAAACGCGGGTAACTATAATGCCCTTGTGCAGCAGCGTACTGGAGGAATACCTCCCGTGCAGATGACAAAATTACTCAATGAGATTTCTGATATTTGTGGTACTGCAGATATGTCACATAACCAAAAACTAATAGGGTTAAAGAACGCTTGATATGTTGACCCATGGTTTCACGATACTTTTATATATGTTTGCATTCGCCACAGGATGTATGACCCTTGTACTTTCTGTGGTGTATCATCTTCGTGAAACATATGAGTGGACAAAATTTTTCATTATATTTCACGCATCGCTTCTGTTAGTCATGACGTTGCAGGTGCTGCTCGTATTTGTAACGGTTTTTCTCGGTGATACTGTTGCGTATGTAACAAGTATTATCATTCAAACTCTCCTAGCTGCTAATGTGAGTTTTCTTATTGTTTTTATTCCCTATTTCACTACGTGGATAATTGCACACCCATGGAGAAATCCCTATAAAACGGTATTTATATTACTTGCTTCATCATATTTGACATTATCGATTCTATTCACCATCTTTCAGACAATATGGGTTTTACAGACCTCAATGATGCTTATTTTTGTTGCTACGCTGTTCTTCTGTATTTCTGTAATTATTAAAAATCTTAAAACTATCACTCAGCCAGATGTACGAACAGTGAGTAAGTCAATTATTATACTATCATTCGTAATGATGCCTTTACTCATTATTACACTCATATTTCCCCAGTGGCGTTATTTGACCTATCCAATCTACTTCATGGCCTTTTCCATTATTATTCTGGTTTTTCTATTTATTTATTTTAAAAGAATGCCTCATCCTCCAAAACGTGAACTTACACGTGAGCAGGTGGAAAAATATCACATTACAGAGCGAGAGTTTTCGGTTATCACACTCATTAAAGATGGTCTCACGAATAAAGAAATTGCTGCAAAACTCGATATTTCTGTAAATACAGTAAATAACCATGTGGCAAATATCTTTTCAAAATCTCAAGTACGAAGCAGAATTGATTTATTAAATTTACTTGAACATGAATAGAGGATGATAAGATGGCAAAAGCGTACCAGGGAAGAGTGAGAACTTGTGCTCAACCGATTGAACTTGTGCATGAACCAGCCTCAAATCGTGCTGTAGTATGTCTTCACGGTTATATGGGATATCCAGGAGAACTTGCACTCCCGGCAGAAGTCTTGTTTCAGGCAGGATTCGATGTATTTGTCCCTCGGTACCCAGGTCATGGAACAAATCAGCATGACTTTATGAGAACAAGGCGGGAAGATTGGATACAAGAGGCAGAACGAATTCTTACTCGAACACAAGCACAGTATCAGTCAGTCTCACTCATCGGTCATTCTATGGGTGGTGCCATAGCTATTATTCTTGCTCATCAGTATTCCTTAAATAAGGTGGTTCTGTATGCTCCGGCATTGATAATTCATGGGTTATCACTACCGATGATTTCGCTTCTCAGTCTATTTTTCCGAAAAAAGAAGATTGCCTGGGAACCCGATTCACGATTCCGATTTTTTGATACACGAGATTCCGATGATGATGCATATCTGGGCTCTGAATACTGGAGTTGGCTCTTCCCTCGTCAGCTACGACAATTTGAACTTATTCGCCGGGAGGCAATTTCTCTATTACCTGAAACACAATCAGATATTTTAGTATTCACTGGAGGTCTCGATACTACTGTGGACAGTTCTGTTGGTACAATGGTTGTTGAACTTGGCAGCGGACAAAATAATTGGATTCACCTAGAAAAGGCCACACATCTGATACCATACGACATTGACGATACTACGCGAAATGAAGCTATGAATCATACAATACAGTGGCTCCTGACATAATTTGCATAGGTTGGGTTGTTGCTACTTTTCCATATTTATACTAAAACTGTATCAACCGGGTTCCACTATTCCGGTTAGGAGGAGATTTTCCCCATGAGTGTACGCGTACGTTACGCACCGTCTCCCACTGGCATGCAGCATATCGGTGGAATTCGGACTGCATTATTTAACTATTTCTTTGCTCGGTCAAACAATGGAACGTTTATACTGAGAATAGAGGATACTGATCAGGAGCGCTCTACACCAGAGGCGATGCAAGATTTATACGACACGCTTGAATGGCTTGGAGTTGAATGGGACGAAGGTCCACGTGTTGGGGGATCTGTAGGTCCATATATTCAGAGTGAACGGTTTTCACTCTATCAACAGTACGCTGAGCAACTTATCGAAGAGGGTAAAGCGTATCGATGTTATTGTACTGCTGAAAGACTCACACAACTTCGTGAGGAACAGGTTGCTAAAAAATCAAAGCAACAGGGTTATGATCGTCATTGTAGAAATCTTTCGTCACAAGAGAGAAAATTATTAGACGAGAAAGGAATCCCTTCCGTTGTTAGACTCAAAGTGCCTTTAGAGGGGAAAACAACATTTCATGACGTCCTCATGGGAGATATCTCACGAAAGAATAGTGATGTCAATCCAGACCCTGTCTTGCTGAAATCTGACGGATATCCCACATACCACCTCGCAAATGTAATTGATGACCACCTTATGGGAATTACCCATATTATGCGAGCTCAGGAGTGGATACCCTCTGGACCTTTGCATGTATTATTATACGAAGCTTTTGGATGGAACCCTCCCATATACTGTCATTTACCCATGGTTATGGGAAAAGATGGTCAGAAACTTTCAAAGAGGCATGGTTCTACGTCAGTACGAGATTTTAGAACAAAGGGATACCTTCCGGAAGCTCTTACTAATTATGTGAGTATGGTAGGTTGGTCCTATGATGGCGAACGAGAATTTTTTACAAAAGATGAGTTGTGTAAGCTTTTCAGCCTGGAGAAGATAACAAAAGCTCCCGGTGTTTTCGATTATAAGAAATTGGATTGGTATAACGGCATGTACATTAGGCAGAAAAGTGATGAAGAATTAACTGAATTATTACTGCCGTACCTCTTTGATGCCGGTTTTGTGGGAAATCCTCCATCCTCTCAAGAGATGACCTTGATGGCTAAACTTATTCCTTTAGTAAAGGAACGCCTTAAAGTGTTATCCGATGTTGTTGAGATGAGTCGGTTTCTTTTTACTGAGATTGAGGCTCCTAAGGCAGAAGATCTGCTGCCTAAAAAGCAGGATGCCGTTACCACGTTGTTAGTACTTGAACGTATCTTGCCAGAAATCTCAAGTATGGCAACTCTGGATGATGCTGTTGTTGAAGAACAACTTATGAAACTTGCCGATGAATTACATATCAAAGTTAATGGAGTTTTTATGCCCATTCGAGTTGCGGTTACCGGTAGTACTGTAAGTCCACCGTTATTTGACTCAATTCGTTTACTGGGATTAGATATTACTATTGCCCGAATAGAACGGGCTATTTCTATACTGAAGAATGAGGTTGAATAATGGCTGATACTACTGTGACTATGGACAAATTGGTCTCTCTGTGTAAGAGGCGGGGTTTTATTTTCCAATCGAGCGAGATTTATGGTGGACTAACCGGTGCCTGGGATTATGGTCCATTGGGTGTTCAATTAAAAAATAATATCCGCGATTTCTGGTGGAAAGAGATGACTCAGATGCATGATAACATTGTAGGCTTGGATGCCTCAATTCTTATGCATCCCAAAGTATGGGAAGCTAGTGGCCATGTTTCTAACTTCACTGATCCCATGGTCGACTGCAAACAATGTAAAAGTCGATTCAGAAGTGATCAGATAGATTTACAGGCCGCTTGTCCTACCTGTGGCACTACAGGTTCTTTCACTGAACCAAGAAACTTCAACCTGATGTTTTCTACGCATATCGGGGCAGTTCATGATGCCTCTTCAGTAATCTATCTTCGTCCTGAAACTGCACAGGGAATCTACGTTGATTTTAAAAACGTAGTACAGAGTAGTCGTGTAAAGATTCCATTTGGCATAGCACAGGTAGGTAAATCGTTCCGTAATGAGATTACAACCAAAAACTTCATTTTCCGATCCTGTGAGTTTGAGCAGATGGAGATGCAATACTTCTGCAAACCCGATACCGATGAAGAGTGGTTCGGTTTCTGGAGAGATCAACGCATGGCTTTCTATCATAAAATGGGTATTCGTGCAGATTATCTCAGATGGCATCGACATGGCGAAGATGAATTGGCTTTCTATGCTAAGGATGCGTATGATATTCAATATCTCTTCCCTATGGGTTGGCAGGAACTGGAAGGTGTTCATAATAGAACCGATTACGACCTCACACAGCATCAGAAATTCAGTGGTAAGGACCTCTCATATCTCGACCAGGAAACAAATGAACGGTATGTACCATACGTAGTAGAGACTTCTGCTGGTTTGACGAGGAATGTGCTCATGGCTCTTTCCGACGCCTACGAAGAGCAAGAACTTGAAGGTGGTGATACACGCACAGTTTTACATTTCCATCCAAGTATAGCACCGGTAACCGTCGCAGTTCTTCCACTTGTTAAGAAAGATGGTATTGGTGAACTTTCCATGAAGTTGGAACGTGAACTTCGTGAAGATTTTTCCACCTTCTATGACCAAAGTGGAGCGATTGGAAGACGTTACAGAAGAATGGATGAGATTGGTACACCTTATTGTATTACTGTGGATTATCAGACTTTAGATGACAATACAGTTACTTTACGATTTAGAGATTCTATGGAACAAGTCAGAGTGAGCATGGATGAAATCGTAGGAAGAATACGTCAGGAGACAAAGGCCTACACCAGGGTGTGAAGGGGAGATTGTTCATGAACAAAGCTTTACAGGTTTTACAAGATAGAGGGTTCATAAAACAATGTACCGACTTTGAGGGTTTAAGTGCTCTTATGGATCGCGAGGCTGTTACATTCTATGTTGGTGTGGATCCTACTGGAAGAAGTATTCATATTGGACACATGGTACCCTTTTTTGCTATGCACCATTTGCAGGAAGCAGGCCATAATCCGATTGCTCTCGTTGGTGGAGGTACCTCACTCATTGGGGATCCCTCAGGAAAGAGTGAAATGAGAAAAATGCTCACCGTTGAGCAAATCCAGGAAAATAGTGCTTCACTCAAACAACAACTGGGAACAGTAGTCGATTTTTCAACACAAGACATGAATGGGAAAGGGCATGCAAAAATGCTCAACAACTACGATTGGCTTGGCTCATTGAATTATATTGAGTTCCTTCGCGATATTGGTCGACATTTTTCAGTTAATCGGATGCTCACTTTTGAAAGTTATAGACAAAGATTAGAGCGAGGATTATCTTTTATTGAGTTTAATTACCAACTGCTCCAATCATTTGACTTTTTAACCTTATACAAGAATCATGGATGCAAACTCCAGATTGGCGGTGATGACCAATGGGGAAATATTGTTGCTGGAATTGACTTAATCAGAAAAGTTGAAGGTGGAGAATCTTATGGTCTTACATTCAATCTTATAACACGTGCAGACGGTCATAAGATGGGTAAGAGTGAAAAAGGTGCAGTATTTCTTGATCCTGAAATGTTTAGTCCGTATGATTTCTACCAGTATTGGAGAAATGTAAATGATGCAGATGTTATTAGATTCATGAAATTGTTTACCTTTCTTCCCCTTGAAGAAATCGAAGCATACGATAATCCGGCAGTAAATGTTAATGAAACAAAAGAGCGATTAGCCTTTGAGCAGACGAAGATTATTCATGGCGAAGAGGAAGCTGTGAAGGCCCGAGATGCCGCAAAATCGCTCTTTGGAGGTACTCTTGCTGCGGAGGCGCGTGAGGGTATGCCCTCTATTACTATTTCATTAGATGTAATGAAAAAGGGTATAGGTGCAATTGAATTATTTGCAATGACGGAATTATGTAAAACTAATTCAGATGCACGTCGTCTTATTACGCAAGGCGGAGCCTCTATTCATGAAAGAAAAATCGATGATGTTAAACAGATAATTGATTCATCTTGGATAGAATCGGGAGAGATGATTCTGAGAGCTGGGAAAAAGAGATACTTTAGGATTATTGTAGCTTCCTGATACAAGGCTTGCCAAAGGCCTACTTTGGCATAAAGGTAAGTAGTATGATGCAAAATAGAAGATTCGTTCTTATTGTCGCACTGATTTGTTTTCTCGTAATGATTCCTCTTGCAGCTAAAGGCGTGAAAGAAGCTGTGGCTGAGGCAGAATCACAGCAACTGACTGTAGAAATGGCCGTTATGCAGGGACCCTCAGGTTTTGGTTCTGTAGGTCTTCAGGAGAATGATGGGAAAATCAACGAAAATACAACCATTAAGATTCAGGTCTACCCGTCACCTAATGAAGTCATTGCAAGGTTAGCAAATGGTGAGCTCGATATTGCAGCTCTTCCTACTAATGTGGCGGCTAATCTTTATGCAAAAGGGGTTCCTGTTAAGGTAGCTGCAATCACCGGTGAAGGTATGTTGATGTTTCTGACTACAGATAGTTCCATATCCGATTTATCAGATCTTGAACAAAGAAAAATCAATATTCCAGGTGCTGGTGGTACTCCTGATCAGATGACAAGGATTCTTGTATCTGCGTTAGGATTTGATCCAGAAGTTGATGTTGAGTTGGATTATAGTATCGCCTCTCCAGCCCAACTTGCTCAAATGTTAATTGCTCAGAAGATTGAATTAGCTGTATTACCAGAACCTTTCGTATCTATGGCTACACAAGCAAATGCTTCAGTTTTTCCACTGCTTGATATGCAAGCTTTGTGGTCTGCATTAACCGGAACTGGCAATTACCCTATGACTGTAGTCGTTGTTTCAGATAAATTTGTCGCAAAAAATGGAAATCGCTTGCCGGTAATTATGGATGCAATACGGGATTCAGTTCTTTGGGTTAATGAAAATCCGGTTGAAGCAGGTGTAAAGATTGAAGAGGCAGGAATTATGAAAGCCGCAATGGCGACTCCAGCTATTCCACGATGCAATTTGGTATTTAAGACAGCAACAGAAGGTTATGAAGCTATGGATACATATCTAAAAATCTTATATGGCTTTGATTATTCTTCAATCGGGGGTTCGGTTCCCGATGAATCGTTCTACTTGGCTTACTAAAAGTATTACAGTACTATCAGTCCTCATTCTGCTGGGTCTCTGGCAATTGGGGGCGTACTTACTCGATTCAGGAGTACTGCTGCCAACACCTGGGGTTACTGGATCCGCGTTAATGGTACTGCTTCAACAAAAACCTTTCTCGTTGAATGTTCTAGCAACAGTAATAAGAGCTTTACAGAGTTTTATCATTATTTTCCTTGTTGGAGGACTCTTTGGGGTGATGGCAGGGTACTCTAAGAAGGTACATGCATTTCTCATTCCCGTATTAGTTATATGCAAGGCTACTCCCGTAATGTCTGTAATCCTTCTTGCCTTTATCTGGTTTTCCAGTGGAACAGTGCCACTTTTTTCAGCATTTCTCATGGGCTTTCCCGTTATGTTTGTACAAGTTGAGCAAGGTGTAAAGCAGTTATCGCCTCGATTACATGAAATGACAGTTATGTACGGATTCTCTCCGTTGCGCCGTCTTATTCATTTTGTAATCCCATCACTCACTCCTTCAATAATTACCGGAGCAAAAGCATCGCTGTCTATGGTCTGGAAAGTGGTGATAGCTGCTGAAGTTCTTACTGTACCTCGATATGGTGTTGGTTCTCGTATGCAATTAGCACAAGTACATCTCGAAACCGCCGAAGTATTGGCCTGGACAATGATAGCTGTGTTACTTACTGCGATTGGAGATTTACTTTTTATTGCGATGTTGAATCTTCCTAAAAAGTTGATGCATGCAAGACAGACGCAAAGTATGGAGAATCTTCAATGAATATCAGGGAGATAAGTAAAGCTTATGTGGTCGGCAGTGCACAGCTGCCAGTACTATCCGACTTTTCTCTTGAGATAGACCCCGGTACTATTACTGCATTAGTTGGTCCCTCAGGATGCGGAAAAACAACGCTGCTACGATTAATAGGAGCATTAGAACAACCCGATAGCGGTACTATAGAAAAATCGCGCGACGAAGTAGGGCCTCTAAGTTATCTTTTTCAGGAGCCTCGACTCCTTCCTTGGCATTCTGTTCTTGCTAATGTTGAACTCGTGTTACGGCCTTGGTATCAGGACAGGGAAGAACGTATCGAACGATCGATGAGATTTTTGAGAATGGTCGGTTTGGAAGATTACGCAAGATTTAAACCAGACCAACTCTCGGGCGGGATGCGTCAACGCGTAGCTATCGCTAGAGCCTTTGCATATCCTGGACATATTATGCTTCTTGATGAACCATTTCAGAGTCTTGATACTCATTTACGATGGTCTCTTGTTGAGGCTTTTCTCACACTCTGGGAAGCCGACAAAAGAACCACCGTGTATGTAACTCATGATATTTCAGAGGCTCTTCTTATGGCAGACACTGTCATTCGCCTTACCTCAAGGCCAATGCAGATCTCGAGAAGTTACCGCATCAATACAGCAAGAAATAATCGTTCATTAGCCGATCCGGAATTCATCGATTTACAGCGGTCATTCTATACATAACCTTGATCTATCATCGCTTGAGCTACCTGTAAAAAGCCTGCAATATTTGCACCATCAACAAAATTCCCAGGGCTTCCGTAGTAATTTGCCGTGTCTCGTATTGTGGCATAGATATCTTTCATGATTCGTTGTAGTTGTTGATCTACTTTTTCTGGAGTCCAACGAATCCTTGAGCTATTTTGAGCCATTTCCAACCCACTAACAGCAACACCCCCAGCATTGGCAGCTTTTGCAGGAGCAAAAAGTACACCATGCTGTTGGAACATTTCTATTGCATCAAGAGCTGTAGGCATATTTGCACCTTCTGCAACTAATGTTACTCCACCATTAATCAATCGTTGAGCATCAATTAGTGTTATTTCATTCTGTGTTGCACAAGGAAACGCACAATCAGCAGGAAATGACCACACCGTATTCCCGCCATCCTGATATGAATAGGGAAAATATTCTGATTCCGGAAAAGCTTCTGCATAAGCTGCAATTCTGCCTCGAGTGACGTTCTTTAAGGTTTTTACGTAGGATAATTTTTTATCATCTATTCCTGTCGGATCATAGATACAACCACTTGAATCACTTAATGTTATTACTTTGGCTCCAAGCTCGTTAAGTTTTTCAACCGTGTATTGTGCGACGTTTCCACTACCAGATACAAGACAGGTTTTACCCTCTAATGAATCATGTGAATCTCGCAGCATGGCAGCAGCTAGATAGACAAGGCCATATCCTGTGGCTTCAGGGCGTAGATGAGAACCTCCCCATTGTGGTCCTTTTCCTGTGAGAACCCCGGTAAATTCATTTTTCAGTCTTTTATATTGCCCGAACATGAAACCGATTTCACGTCCCCCAACACCTATGTCCCCTGCAGGTACATCGGTATCTGCACCGATATGGCGATATAGTTCAGTCATAAAACTCTGACAAAAACGCATGACTTCAGCATCACTTTTCCCTTTTGGGTCAAAGTTAGAACCGCCTTTACCACCCCCCAGTTGTAGACCAGTGAGACTATTCTTGAAAGTTTGTTCAAATGCCAAAAATTTGATGATGCTGAGATTAACTGAAGGATGAAATCGCAACCCACCTTTATAAGGTCCAAGTGCGCTGTTCATCTGTACCCTGAATCCGCGATTAATACAAAGTTCTCCTGTATCGTCTGTCCATGGAATTCTAAATATGACCGCTCTTTCAGGTTCTACTAATCGGTCAAGGACCTTATGGTATACAACATGAGGAAGGTCATCTATGATTTTATCTACCGAGATGAGAAATTCCTTTACGGCTTGTTGGAACTCTGCTTGATTCGGGTCATCGACACAGATTTTTGAAAATATCGATGCAGTCAGGTCTCTCATGTGGTTCTCCTTTAATAACTTTTAGTCGAACGTAGGTTCGATTTGCACTATAGAGAGTGTTGAAATTTTGGTAAATAGGGGTAACAAGAATGGTTTTTTCAGTAACTCAGTTCATGTTTTGTTGCTCCGCAATCAAATACATGACATTTAGGAATACCTAAAATTACCATATACAAAATTGCGTATTAAATAAATTGCATAAATATACAAAAAAATTACAAAATTTATATGAAATTGAGTTTCATAAGGAGAAATATCCAACTGAACATGGTTACTATTGAAAAAACGGTTGTAAACACAACGAGTTGTCCAGCTAAATCACCGTCTCCTTCCATCTGTAATGCCATGGTATAAGACGATACAGCTGCTGGAGAACTGAACATTGCCATGAGTATCACCAACTCAGCATCTCTGAAACCGAGAAGAATCGCTACGGTTAATCCGACTATCGGTACGACAAGTAAGCGGGTCACTGTTGTTGCGATTAATTGACTCTTATTAGTTTTTACTGATGAGAAAGTGACTGAGCCTCCAAGCACAATAAGGGCAAGTGGGGTAGCTATGGTTGCTAATTCAGCAAAAAAGTTTTCAAACACTTGTGGAAGTTTTATTCCGGTAAACACTAACAGTAATGCACAGAGCGCACCAATTATTATTGGATTAATAATTACTCTCTTGAAAATTTGTACAAAATTCGGCCGGACGCCTCGGAAATATTCCAGTGTGATGACTGAGAGTGCATTGATAAAAGGAACTACAATCCCGACAAGTATTGATGCGATGCCGGCACTCTCAGCTCCATAAAGCGTGGTTGCAACAGGTAAACCAAAAATAATAAAATTACTTCGACAAATTGCCTGGATGATAACGCCTCGTTTACTATTTATTGGTTCAATTCTAGGAACTATGAGCATGGTAAGTACAAAGAGAACGGATAAAGCACTGAGAGCAAAAACAATGAGTTTTACCGATACGGCTGTTTCTAAGTCAGCTCTATAAATATTCATAAAAAGAAGAACAGGAAGGAAGATGCGAAATGTTACATTATTCATCTGCTTGAATGTGGTATCGTGTAAAATACCAAGCTGACGAATAGAAAATCCGAGTGCAAGTTTGAGAAATATGGGAAATACAACTAAGAATGAAGTAATCAAGTAGTGCATAGTATGTTCCTATAAATCAGTTAGCATGTGGAGCTGCTGTCTTTTGCTGGATAGCTCTCCAATGTGATTGGAATGATTGTTTTACTTCCTCAATATCTATGGTAAGTAATTTTCGCTTTTCCATGAGTAATTCTCCTGCACAGAAAACACTATCGACATCTGAAGATTTAGCTGAGAAGACAAGTGCACTGAATAGATTATTTACAGGAGTGAGGTGGATACTGTCGGATTTAAGGAGCATTAAATCAGCATCCTTCCCAATTTCCAGTGATCCACACTCGTTATCTCTCCCTAATGCCTTCGCTCCTCCGAGGGTAGCCATCTCAAGAAAAGTATACGGTTTAATGGTTGCCGCAGCTTTCGATTCAACGGCAGATATCATTGCAGCAAGACGAATTTCTTGAAACATATCTAACGTATTGTTGGAAGAAGCTCCATCGGTTCCTAACGCAACAGGAATACCATTTTCTAAAAAATCAGCAACAGGAGCAATCCCGTTTCCTAATTTACAATTGCTGCTTGGGTTATGTACAACCGTTACATTCAGTTTTTTCATGAGGGAAATATCTTTTGGGGTTGCGTGTACACAATGAGCAAAGAAAGATCCTTTTTCCGGTACTCCACAGGAGAGTAGGTGTTCGATGGGAGTTGTTCCGAATTCTTCGATTGCTGATGATACTTCACTGGTGGATTCACTTGCATGGGTATGGATTTTGCAATTTTCTTGTTGTGCAATCTGCACACCGTATGAAAGAGTTTCTTTAGGACACGTATACACAGCGTGTGGAGCAATTGCAAATGAGAGCATTCCATGTGATTGTTGAGAGTACGTACGAATAGAGGGCAGGATGGTATTAATACGTTCTTTTGATTCTTCTAATCCACCAAAAAGAGTAACACCAATAGTAGCTTTCATTTTTGCATCGAGCACTGCTTGTGCAGTTCCATCTGGAAAAAAATACATGTCTGCAAAACAGGTAGTACCACTTGATATCATTTCCGCAAGACCGAGAAGAGTTGCCGGATACATATCTTCCGGCATGAGAAGGGCTTCTAATTTCCAAATCTCAGATAGCCAATCATGAAGGTTGGTAGAGGAATCTCGGTAATTCCTAAAATAGGTCATACTTACATGAGTGTGAGCATTCACAAAACTTGGCATTGCAATCATATCATGTGCTTCAATTATACGTTCAGGCTTAAAGGAGGCAGGAATAGTACCTATTCCGACAATCTTCCTTCCGTCGATAGCAATATCTCCATTAATTACTAATTCTTCCTGAGTCATAGGAATAATTGTGGCATGTGAAATGAGAGTTTTCATAGTGTGATATTATCATGAAATGAAAGGTATCAAAACCCCACGGCAAGAGCCGGACCCAGGAAGCTTTGTCTCCTATTCCGTCCCAAGGAACGGGGCATCTCACCTTACGTTCCCGGCACTCACTCGGTAATTGAACCATGTTAATGATGCGGCATACACTTACATAGTACCTCTGAGACGATCCAGTGTACGCGTTACTTTTCCACGTTGGATTTTTTTCGTACTCGTCATTGCCATAGGTTTGTCCAGCAGCGTAACTTTAGCAATTTTTTTGTAAGCAGCAAGTTTTTTATTCACTTCAGACACAATCTTATGAACATCCTGTCGTATTTCATCCTCTGTGAATCGTTGCTGATCATAATAATCTTTGCTTGGATATATAAGAGCCTCAATTCCTTCTGCTCGTGCAGATTTATTTGCAATATAACCACGGATAAGAACCTGTTCTATTTGACCAAACAGTTGAAACATGTCTTCAATTTCCTCTGGATAGACATTTTTACCACCCTCGGTAACAATCATATTTTTTGCTCGGCCTTTCAGATACAGGTAATTTTCCTTATCAAGATATCCGAGATCCCCGGTGCGTAAATAACCATCTTGTGTAAATAATCCCTCAGTATTAATGGGATCGTTGAAGTACCCCTTGCAAATGTTTGGACCCTTAACTTGAACTTCTCCTACACCAAATAAATCAGCATCTGCGATTCGCATTTCTACGAGAGGAAAAACTTTCCCAACAGATTTTATTTTAAATCTAGCTATTGGATTAAGCGTAAGAATCGGAGCTGTTTCAGTTAGTCCGTAACCCTGTACAAAATCCAAACCTAACTGTTGATATTGTTGAAATGTTGCAGGAGATAACGGACCTCCACCACAAATACAGAGTTTGTTATCATTCATTCCAATTCCATCGAGCAGTGTTTTAAACCAGTGCCTTCCAGGATTCTTATGAAAAATCTTTCTGATGACACCATTTATCCACATAAGTGATCGGATAAAAATGTAAACAGCAATTCCTTTTTCACGTACTTTCTTCATAAGTCCAGCCAGTAGTTTGTTATAGAGGAGGGGTATTGCAAGAAAAAGGGTAACTTTTCCTATACGCATTTCATTTAAGACTCGAGAAACAACAATACCTTGACCGAAGAGTAACTCACACCCATGTTTCAATGATTCTAAAAAAACTGCAGTCATCGTATAAGAATGGTGAAGTGGAAGTAGAGCATAAAAGACATCTTCTTCAGTAATCGATAGGAATTGTGGGTCACAAGCCTGATATACATCACTTACAAAATTACCATGTGTGAGAACCACTCCTTTTTCATTACCTGTAGTACCGCTCGTGTAGAGAATTGCAGCGATATCATCTTCCTGGGGAAGTCTGTCCAGTATAGGACTCTCATCAACATCGGGAATTTTGGGTATGCTGTCATGTAATGTCGCTACACACTGTAGCGAATTGAACCAGCTTGAATCCTTTATTTTATTAATGAGGTCAGAATCGCAGAGTAATCCTTTAGCTTTACTAAATTCAGAAAGAGCAAGCACTCTTTCTGGTTGCATCTGATTATCAAGGGGTACCACAATTGCCGATACGCATTGTACTGCCAAATATGCTATTGCCCATTCTGGAGAATTCTTTCCATGTACAACTACAGTATCACCTTTTTTAATTCCTTTACTTTCAAGGTAAGTGGCAACCCCAAGCACTTTTTTTAATAGTTGTGAATAGGTAATCGAGATCTTTTCCTTTTTCTCTATAATAGTAAAAGCTGGTCTCTGAGGGTGCTGATTTACAGTAATACGAAGCATCTGAGGTATAGAGGGCCATTGTCCATCAAAAATCTTGCCTCTGTACGTTTGTAATATATCCCAAGAGTGCTCCATAGAAAAATCTCCTCTGTTTACAGAACTAGTTAATAATGACTAGCAGCAGAATATTAGATTATTTTTCTATGGTGCTGTAATATTTTTGAAAAGTCAATTATTTATGAGATAATAGTTAATCTTTACTATATTCTATAACCACATGCCAATATGATTATTCTGTGATTGGTCTAGTAAGTCTTGAAGAGTTGTAGTATCAACAATTTGATTAATAGCTTGCTGAATATTTTTCCATAGAGATAAAGTTTCACATTCTCCTGTGCGTTCACATGAATCTTCATCGTCATCTAAACATGCAACTGGTGATAAACTTCCCTCCATTGTGCGAAGTATCATGCCGGCTGTGATTTTTTCAGGAGGTGAAGAAAGTGAATAGCCTCCCTGAGGTCCGCGAATACTTTTAACATGTCCCGCCCTTACTAATTGAATAATTATTTGCTCAAGATATTTGTGGCTTATGTTTTGTTTTTCTGAAATTTCACGAATAGAAATACATTGGTTAGGATGTTTTGCAAGTTCAAGCATAAGCCGTAAGGCGTATCGACCTTTTGTAGAAACACGCATGACTATTCCTCCTAGACTTAGCATAGAATATTAATCCGATAGGAACAATAGGAAAGAGGCCCTCCATATGGAGGACCTCTTAGAATGGACTACGTCAGTTCTATCGGTTGAAGAGATACTGATTAAGAAGATTGTTAATCATCTCTTGTTTGCCACTGATATCCTTTGTAGTAACCTTTCTGCCAATATCGGCAAGTGTTTCCAAGGATAACTTTCCTTCTTCAAAATTTTTTCCATTACCGCTATCAAAAGATGCATATCTGGCTGCTTTAAGGCTATCAATTTTTCCATCTTCCAAAATTGCATTCGCAGTCTCCAGACCAAGAGCAAACGCATCCATTCCGCCAATATGAGCAATGAAGAGATCTTCAAGGTCAGTTGAGTTTCTTCTGCGTTTCGCGTCAAAGTTCAAACCACCGTTGTGTAACCCTCCATTTTTCAAGATAATGAGCATTGCTTCGGTAGTTTCATACACATTAGTTGGGAATTCATCTGTATCCCAGCCATTCTGCGGATCGCCCTGATTTGCATCTACACTACCTAACATTCCGTGATCGACACATACCTGTAAATCATGTGCAAAAGAATGTCCAGCAAGGGTAGCGTGATTATTTTCAATATTGCATTTGAAATCATCTTCTAATCCCTGATCCTTGATAAATGCAATTGCAGTAGCTGCATCATAATCGTACTGATGTTTTGTTGGCTCCATTGGTTTGGGTTCTATGTAGAAGGTGCCTTTGAAACCGATCTTTCTTCCGTAATCTCGTGCCATTCGGAAGAATGTCCCTAGATGATCAAGTTCCCGTTTTGTATCAGTGTTCCAGAGAGTCATGTAGCCTTCTCTTCCTCCCCAGAATGTATATCCTAAACCACCAAGCATGACATTAACATCGAGGTTTGATTTTACTTGTAATCCGGCCCGGCTCACAACAGCAAAATCGGGATTCGAAGCTCCTCCATTCATATAACGGGGATGACTGAACAAGTTTGAAGTGTTCCAAAGCAATCGTACACCAGTGGTATCCTGAAGTTTTTTAAGATATGAGGCTACTTCCGTATAATTTGCCTCATATTCAGCGGCAGTATCACCTTCAGGAGATGCATCAACATCGTGAAATGCATAAAATGGTGCTCCAATTTTCGTAAAGAATTCAAATGCAGCTTCTGCCTTCTTTTTAGCAGCCGTCATAGGGTCTTTGTCTCTCCACGGAAATACCATAGTAGATTTTCCAAAAGGATCTGTCCCGTCAGCACAGAAAGAGTGCCAATAGGCTACAGAAAAACGAAGATGTTCTTCCATAGTTTTCCCGGCGATGATCTTTTCGGGGTTATAGAATTTGAAAGCTAACGGATTATCAGAAATTGGTCCTTCAAACTTAATTTTACCGATTCCCTTAAAATACTCTTGATTACCAATGAAATAATTATTCATACAATTCTCCTTCTCCTCACGTAAGTTACGATACTATGTGTACATAGGTTTAACTAAAGAAACATAGTCTTTATATGTGGAATATACCTCAGCATATGCATCAACGTGTTGTTCTACGGGTTCGCAAGTTGCTTTTGTGTCAAGCGAAACGTGTTCTGTTACAATTGTATCAATCTGTTCACCTGATCCGCTATGATTTTCTAAGCACCAGAATGCCTGTAAGGCCGCACCCAATGCAGCAGCCTCAGAAATCGTAGGAATCACAACAGGTAAATTACAGATATCAGCAACCATTTGGCGCCATACAGGTGATTTTGCTCCACCCCCAATTAAACGTATCTCTTTTGCCTGATAGTTCAGATCAGCAAAGGCTTCAAGACCAAGCCGCAATCCAAAAATTGCAGATTCTAAAGCTGCTCGATTGATATTTGCTTCAGTCATATTCTGGAGATTAAAACCAAAGATACTGCCGTTTCCATGCGGATAATTGGGTGTACGTTCCCCATTAAAGTACGGTAGCATGATTACACCGTTTGCACCGATTGGAGCCTGTTTTGCAATTTGGTCGAAAGAAGATACGTCTCTCTTAAATAGATTTCTGGTAATCTCACTAGCTACTGTACAATTCATAGTACAGAGGAGTGGAAGCCAATTGCCAGTTGAACTGCAAAAAGCTGCAAGAAGTCCTTGATTGTCGATAATAGGTGTGTCAGAAGCCCCATAGATAGTCCCGGACGTCCCAAGACTCATGGTAAGTGTTCCATCCTGTACAGTTCCTGTGCCGATCGCACCCATCATGTTATCGCCACCACCAGAAGAGACGGGGATGCCTATGGGAATACCTAATTGTTCAGCAGCCTCTTTAGTAACAAATCCTGCTGGTTCATGTGCTTCAATAAGTGGCGGTAACAGAGCCTGAAGATCACGTTCCGAATCTAAGCAGTTAAGCAATCTGGAAGACCATGTTCGAGAAGAAATATCAAGAAGGGCGGTACCTGATGCATCACCAAACTCCATGGTATAGGTATGAGTCAGCCAGTAGTTTATATAATCATGTGGCAACGCTATATGAGCAAGTTTTTTGTACAGATCTGGTTTGTTTCGTTTGAACCATAAGATTTTTGGAGCCGTGTACCCTGGCAGGATGAGATTTCCTTCATTTTGTAAGAGTGCTTCAGCTCCTCCTGCACACCTTGTAAGAATTTCACATTCTTCTGTAGTGGAGGTGTCATTCCACAATTTTACAGGGTAGAGAACCTTTCCCTGAGTATCGAGTGGTACAAATCCATGCTGTTGACCAGAAACACCAAGTGCGGAAATCTGCTTTCGTACCGAGGAGTCAATGTGCTGAAAACATATCTGTATAGCTTGAATCCACCATCCAGCTTCCTGTTCGCGAGTACCATCATCTTTACTGATCAAATCATGAGGAGCCTGACTTGATGCAAGAATTTTTTTCTCTTCGGTATCGTAGCAGATAACCTTGGTACTCTGCGTGCCTACATCTATTCCAGCAACTATCGCCATTTCAATTCCTCCATGGGAGATACTTTTCATATTCAATATGGTATAAGCCTCAGTAGTTTTTGAATAGACAAAATTGTACACGCATGTATATTATTGACATATGGAAATATTTGATGTGGTATTCGTGTACCAGATGAGAAGACAGAATGAGATAAGATGGCACGGAAGGATTCATGCTCACGGAGATTCTGAATTCGAAATCCATTATTTTCTCGGGGGGGAAGGGGAGTTCATCAATGGAAATACTTCATATGCGATTAACCCTGGTACTTTATTTGTAAGTTCTCCTCATACTCTACATTCGATTCACGCTCGAGCAGATGATCCTGTCACCTACTACGCTATTCTTTTCCAACTGCGTGAAGATGAAAATAATCTTGCAGAGATGTTACGTATTCAAGAACATAATTCACCCTATCATATCGGTACCAACTATCGATTTTTCTTCGAAGAAGTAAAAGAAAAGGGTCTTTCGCAATCATTTCACCGGCAACAGTCAGCATGTCATCAAATTTGCTCCTTATTGTACATGCTGGAAGATGGTCCTGATGGGTTAAGCAGTGATTATGAAAGTAGACATTTAGAAAAATCGTTACGGATAATGCAAAAACATGTGATGGGATCGCTAACACTTAAAGAGCTTGCACATGAGCTGCATCTGACTGAATCATACTTTATTCGATTATTTTCACGACGAATGAAACAGACTCCAATGAAATATTATATGAAACTGAAAATTGAGGCAGCGAGTGCCCTTCTGGCCTCAACAGAGTTATCCGTAAAGGAGATAGCCGCTAAGCTTGGATTTTCCAGTGAATTTCACTTCAGCAAACAGTTTAAACATAAAACAGGTATAGCTCCAACATTCTATAGAAGGAACTATCTTCAGATGATAGGAAATGGAGAGGATATCCAGAACTAATAGATGAATAGAAGGATCAGTGCGGTAATTATTCCTGTACAGAATAGAGCGATACTGCTGCTTGCTCCCTGGATAGGACCCATTTCAATTGCTTTGGAAGTTCCAATTACATGACTCGAGGTTCCAAGTGCCAAACCTTGTAGTACAGGATCTTTTATCTGTAATAAGCGTAGTACCGAAGGCCCAAGTAAAGCTCCTGTAATACCGGTAATCATTACAGCCATAATCGTAAGTGATAGTGTTCCTTGGAGGCTTAACGATAAATCCATTGCTATTGCTGCAGTAACCGATTTTGGCAGGAGTGAGCGCTGCAGAAAAGGCGGCAAGCCCCAAAACTGAGAAAAAAACAGAATAGAAGCAATCGAAACGATTGCACCGACGATGCTTCCTACAATAATCGGGAGTAATTGTTGTTTGATTTTGGAAAGGTTTTCATAGACCATAACAGAAAGGCATATAGTGGCGGGTAAAATAAGCATGATCAGTAGGTCTCCACCAGCCTGATAATTGGCGATAGGAATTTTACCTAAAATAATCACACTAGAAATTATTAACGAGGCTACAATAATCGGATTAGCTAATGGAGTGTTTACACGTTGTGCAAATTTTTTTGCAATAAAATACGCAATCAAAGTGAGCGTAATACCAAAGACAGGTGTGTTAATTAAAATATCCATTATATCGAATCTCCATGTGACCTATAGGCAAGTTGCAGCTTCATTACAAGTTTAGCCGAACCAACTGCTGCGATAAGTGTGAATAGCGTTGTAATAACACAAATGATGATAAATTGAAGTATGTATGTTCCCAGCACATGAAACTGGTCGATAATATTGATTACCGGAGGAATGAATAACAACCCCATATGAGCAAGAAAAAAGTGGGCAACAGTATCAATGTGATGTAATGTAATCACACGGGTCAAGAGAAGTATGAGAAGAATTACCAAACCAACGATGCTGGGAGGGATGGTAATAGGAAGTAATGAAGATAACGCCGTTCCCAAGAACCCAATAATCGATAGTAACGTTATCTGGCCAATGATTATCATAAATATACACCACCACTTTCATTAACTTTGTTTTGTAACTCTACCTGGTTGCTGAATAAGTTGCAAGAATAGGCTCAATGTTGCACATTTGTTGCGGTATCCCATGTTAAGTAGAATTACTTCATAATATGTTGCATAAATATGTATAATATGTTGCATAAATATGTAAAAGTTGATACCATGCAACAAATTTTTGAACGGTCCATCAATAGTGTACAGTTCAAGAGGAAGGTTTCCATGCATGACACGTTGTTGATACTGGCAGATGGTACTGTATTTGAGGGTATTGGATTTGGTAGACCAGCTCCTACATTGCAGTCTTTGTTAACTATGGAGACTAAACAAGCCCCTATCGGTGAAATTGTCTTTAATACGAGCATGGGAGTATATCATGAGATTATTACTGATCCATCATATGCTGGCCAGTCCATCGTAATGACTTTTCCACATATTGGAAATTATGGGACTGATTTATCCTGGAATGAAATGTTGAAAAATGAGGTAGCGTGTCGTTCTCTCATTATTAGAGATTTGTATGAGGGAGAGATTCCCAATGGACGAGCCTCTTTAGATGAGCAATGCAAACGCTGGAATCTGTGTGGGATTACGGATGTTGATACGAGGGCTCTTACTCTCCATATAAGAAAGAACGGGAATCAGTATTGTCTGCTCGTAAAGAAAACAGATGATATATATACTCGAAAAGAAGATATCGTAACTCTATTGTCATCGGTACCACCAATGAGCCAAAGAGACTTTATCACAGAAAGTTGTATTACAACGCCCACTCACTTAGCCTCACATGTAGAGAAACCCAAGAAGTATGCACTTTGGGATTTTGGAACTAAAAGTTCAATTATTTCTCAGCTGTCAGAACATGGCATCCAGGTAAGTGTTTTTCCTGCAACTACTCCGTTACACAGCTTTTTATACGAAGGGCATCAGTTTGATGCTCTTTTTCTTTCAAATGGACCTGGTGATCCAGCTGCTTTAGGACAATATATTACACAATTGCAAGAAATTATGGGGTCTATCCCCATACTGGGAATTTGTTTAGGACACCAACTTGCTGCATTGGCATTAGGTGCGAGAACAGAGAAAATGTTATTTGGACATCATGGTTCGAATCATCCTGTACGAGATATTCATTCGCAAAATGTATACGTAACAGCTCAAAATCACAGCTATTGTGTGATGGCCAATACACTGCCTGACACTGCGAAACAATGGATAATAAATGATAATGACGGTACGTTGGAGGGTTTTTATGATGATACAAAAAAGGTCATGACCGTTCAATTTCACCCTGAAGCCGCCCCAGGTCCGTGGGAGGGTAGAGCTTTGTTTCAAACGTTTATTTCATGGGTAGAACAGCAGAATGGTGATTCTTCTTCACAGGAGGTAGAGCATGCCCGCTAGAAAAGATATAAAAAGTATTCTCATTATCGGAAGTGGTCCAATCGTTATCGGACAGGCATGTGAATTTGATTATTCTGGTACGCAGGCGGTACAAGCATTAAAGGAAGAGGGATATCGGATAATTTTAGCTAATCCAAATCCAGCGACGGTGATGACAACTCCAGGGATTGCAGATGCCATTTACATGGAACCACTTTCTGTACCTTATATGAAACAAATCATTATTGAAGAAAAACCCGATGCCTTGCTTACCACTATGGGAGGGCAGACCGGACTTAATGTAACAGTTGCACTGCACGAAGCTGGTATTCTGGAACAATATGGTGTTCAAATAATTGGTGCAAGCATAGCCTCTATTCAATTGGCAGAGGACCGCAGAAGATTCAAAGAAATTGTTGCCTCAATAGGTTTGGAGTCTGCCAAATCAGTGACGGTTCGATCTTTAGAAGAAGCAAAAATCTTTAAAGATACTACTGGTCTTCCCCTTATACTACGTCCAAGCTATACATTAGGAGGTTTTGGGGGAGGAATTGTTTATTGTGAAGAAGAATTTGAGCAATTGATGCATTCTGCATTGGCAGCAAGTCCAACTCATGAAGTACTAGTGGAAGAATCTTTACTCGGTTGGCAAGAATTTGAACTTGAGGTGATGCGGGACAATCATGACAACGCAATTGTTGTATGTTCGATTGAAAATGTGGACCCTATGGGGATACACACTGGAGATAGTATTACCGTTGCTCCGATTCAGACACTTCCGGATAAACAGTATCAACATATGAGGACCGCAGCAATTCAGATATTACGGGCCGTAGGTGTAGATTGCGGAGGATCGAATGTACAATTTGCATTTGACCCAGAGACTGGAAGAACGATTGTCATTGAAATGAATCCGCGTGTATCACGATCCTCAGCGCTTGCAAGCAAAGCAACGGGATTCCCTATTGCCAGGTGCTCGGCGAAACTTGCTGTCGGTTATACATTGGATGAGGTGTTCAATGAGATAACAGGTGTTACTGCAAGTAGTTTCGAACCAGCACTCGACTATTGTGCTGTAAAAATTCCGCGATTTGAGATGGAAAAATTTCCTATGCCTACAAATGCATTAGGTACACAAATGAGAAGCGTAGGAGAAGCCCTCGCTCTCGGAAGGACATTTGGTGAGGCATTACAGAAAGCTATGCGCTCGGTTGAAAGGAACCTTGACGGTATGGTACGTCTTGAATCAATTCCAGGGTATACAGAAAAAGATATTCCACTCATATTGAAAAGTGCACATCCTCTGCGAATCTGTGCTGCCTATTCTACTCTATGGGCTAAAGGAGAATCGGCTATTAAAGATATCGTTGAAATTACGCGATATCATCCGTGGTTCTTACACCAATTACTCCGGTTAGTTATCATTGAGAAAAGACTATCTGGATATCGGTCATCTGAAGAGGTATCTGCATATGAATTATTACAGGCAAAAAGATTCGGTTTTAGTGATGCACAGATAGCTCGTTTTACTACTCTTTCTTTACCTGAGATTGTAGGACTTAAGAAGACCTTTTCAATCGAACCAGTGGTACATTTTGTTGATACATGTTCTGGTGAGTTTGAGGCTACTACATCATACTGCTATACAACCTATGGAGAGTTAGATGAGGCAGCACCTGTGGGCGAGCGAGCTATTGTCATTGTTGCTAGTGGGCCAAATCGCGTAGGGCAGGGTCTAGAATTTGATACATGCTGCACCCTTTCCTCCCTTGCATATAGATCGAAAGGGAGAACCACCATCATGATTAATTCAAATCCAGAGACTGTCTCTACAGATTTTACCGTTTCTGATAGATTGTATATTGAGCCGCTTACCGCTGAACAAGTGATTGATATCTTCAAGAGAGAAAAAGCTGATTCGGTAGTATTACAGTTAGGGGGACAAACTCCATTATCAATGCTTTCAGAATTGTATACACAAGGAATACCAATCGTGGGTACTTCTTACGAGTCCATGATGATTGCTGATGATCGAGGGAGGTTTTCTGACCTTCTTAGAGATTTGGGCTTACAGCAAAGTGAAAACCGAACAGCATACACTGCCGATTCAGTATCAGCATATGCTGATGAAGTGGGGTATCCGGTATTGCTTCGACCATCACATGTTCTTGGTGGAAGAAATATGAAGATTGTATACGATGAGACTGAACTGCAATCCTATCTAGCAGGTGATATAATTATTTCTGAAAGTAATCCCATGTTGGTAGATCATTTTCTTGAAGATGCTTTTGAATATGATGTAGATGCTCTTTGTGATGGAACCTCTTTATATATTGGCGGGATTTTGCAACATATTGAGGCAGCAGGAATTCACTCAGGTGATTCGGCTGCAGTTTTCCCCCCTTATGCGTCGAAACCAGAAATGCTTCAACGCATGAGGGAAGCTGCTCGAGACATTGCACTTCGTCTCAATATTATTGGATTTATGAATATCCAGTTTGCTGTCCAGCGTGGTGAACTTTATGTGATTGAAGTCAACCCAAGAGCAAGTCGAACTGTCCCGTTTATTTCAAAGATGTCCAAAATTGATCTCGTACAGGTGGCGGTACATATTTGGGAAGGAGAAGATTTGGTTTCCCAGCATCTTGTTGATAAGCCTGGTGCAATAGGAGAGGGCACGTGTCAGTATGGCTGGGCGGTGAAAGAGGCTGTGTTTTCCTTTGATAGATTTCTCAACATGGATCCGCAGTTAGGTCCAGAAATGAGGTCCACTGGAGAAGTTATTGGAAGTACTTTTGGTGAAGCCTTCGCGAAAAGTCAGATAGCAGCCGGGAATAATCTCCCGACAAACGGCAGAGTCTGTATTTCGGTCAATAAACGAGATCGGAAAACGGTTATTCCATTAGCCAAAGAATTAAAAAATCTAGGATTTGAAATCGCTGCAACTCGAGGTACTGCGAGAGATCTTTTTGATGCAGGTCTTACTTGTGAGACTGTCCTTAAATCTGATGAAGGTCATCCGAATATTATTGATCATATGTATAGTAAACGAATCGATATGTTTATAAATACACCCATGGGGAAACGAGCTATTCAGGGAGATGAGAATCTACGTGCTACTGCTTTAAAGAATGGGATTCCGTATACTACAACCATGAGTGCTGCAGCAGCGGCAATTGAGGCTATTACCTATTTGAGGAAGGGTATGATTCGCATCACCCGCCAGTAAGATTCCGTGTATGATAACAACAAATCGGGCAGAGAGGATTTGAACCTCCGACCCCTTGGTCCCGAACCAAGTGCGCTAGCCCCTGCGCTACTACCCGAAGAAGATGTGAAAATTTTCATCACAACGGTGAGAACTATATACAATGGGATATACTGTGTCAATGTGCAACATTGACACTATACGTACTACGTGCTATTTTTCTGGAGATGTCCTTAAATTAAGGGCACTTCTAAATTGTGCAGTAAAGAGGTCGTACATGCCTTCAAAGGATTCGAAAACTCCGGAAAAAGATGACGCAAAGGTTGTCAAATTTAAAGCTCAGGATGGGACTCGTGATGCGGTCGCGAAGAAAAAAGGTGGTATAACACTCACTCAAATAGTTACCTATGTAATATTAGGGTTACTTGCAATCGTGCTCGTGGTAGGAGTTTTTCCATCCTTTGGTTCTCAAGGAAACTCTTCCAGTATTAAGTTCGGAGCATATAATGGAAAAGATATAGAATTTTCCTACGGGAATTATTTCTATAGACAATATCAGACTCAGGCTCAGCAAAATTCTGGCTCAGGAGAGATGGCTGACTACCAGATATGGAGATCTGCATTTGAATCTACCGTCTTTCATACAGCAGTTAGCGAGATGGCAAAAAAAGTGGGGATTCGGGTTGTTGGAGAAACGCTTAATAAAGCTATTATTGACAGCGGAGCCTATAATAAAGATGGGAAATTTGATGTAGCAACATATGAACGAGCCAGCATTGAAAGCAAAAATCAATTAAAAACTCAATTTGAAGATAATCTTCCTGTACAGATGGTTATGGAAGATGTCACCTCAGTCCTTTCTGCATCAGACGAGTTAGCATATATCCAAGAACTTGGAGATACTGCCCGATCTTTTTCATACGTAGTTTTTGATTCTTCTGTATATCCAGACGAATTAGCACAGCAGTATGCACGTGCTAATCCTGCAGATTTCACCATGATTGATGTCTCTATCGTTACAGCGGATACCCTTGAATTGGCACAACAGCTTCGTGATTCTATCGCTGCAGGTGAGGCTGCATTTGAAGATGTGGCTCAAAGTAACTCAATTGATGCATTTGCGGTAGATGGAGGACGGGCTGGAGTCAAATATTTATATGAATTAGAGAGCAGCTTTGCAAATCCAGAGGAGGTGAACATTCTTTTTTCTTCCCAGAAAGGAGCTCTTACAGAGGTCTTTGAAGCTACAGTTGGTGCAGTATTCTTTCGCGTAGAGCAAGAGCCGTTTTTGCCTGATTTTACCGACTCTGAGGTTATTGCTGATGTTAAATCATATATCGGAAACTACAACCCGGAATTGATTTCCTCATATGTTGAACAGGAGGCTCAGGTTTTTGCATCTTCGGCATCAACAACCGAAGATTTTGCCCAAGCGGCAGAGAATGCAGGTTTATCTGTAGTCGATGTTGAAGCAACTCCTGTAAACGTTGGTGAATCAAATTATCTTATTGGATTTTCCTATACCGATTCTCTTGGGTATCTAAGAAGATTGTCCTCGGATACTGAAATGTTAAAGTCCTTGTATACTATACCTGTTGGTTCAGTCTCCGACCCACTTGGTGGTGAAGGTGTATATATTGTAGCACGGGTAAACGAAGAATCAGGGATGGATGAAGAAATGAGAGAGTACTTATCTCTGATTTATCCCTATATGACTCAGTCCCAGAGTCAGCAGGATTTGATTCAATCGATATTTACCTCGGAAAAATTTGAAGATAATTTCCTTATAGCTTTTTTAGATAATATCAGGCAAACAAATTAAGATCTCTTTTCTATCCGATGATTACACCCCCTGGGATATTCTCCGAGGGGGTTTCTTATTGTCAATTTACTCTGCAATATGTACACTTAACTAAGAGGTAGTATATGAAATCGCCAAAAGAACTTGCACTTGAAAAAAAATTATTGGATTCTTTACATCCTTCAACTCCTCCGTGGACTATTGCTTCTTTGCTTATAGATGATGAAGAGGTTCAAATGATGCAGGACTATGCGAACAGTGTTTCCATCATTCGATTAGGGTTTAATGACCATGGCCCCGTACATATGCGTCAGGTAGCGAAAAATGCAGTAAAAATGATGCATCTTCTCCAAGATGCTGGTATTCCAGGAAGTCTGGAGCATGACAAAGTCGGTACGTTCGAAGATTCACTTTCTGCGGTAATTCTGGCAAGTTTTCTTCATGATTTAGGTATGGCTATTGGGAGACAGGATCATGAATTACTGAGCACTACGTTGGCTATGCCCATTATAAGCAGAATTCTTGAATCAGTGTATCCTGATGATAGTAAAAAGCGGGTAATCATTCGTTCACTTGCACTTGAAGGTATTGTTGGACATATGGCAAATAGGAAGATTCATAGTATAGAAGCCGGGGTGATTCTTCTAGCAGATGGATGCGATATGGAGAAGGGAAGAGCTCGGATTCCACTTGCTTTAAATACTGATCCAAAAATTGGAGATATTCATAAATATTCTGCGAATTCTATTGAAAAAGTTCAGATAAGCAAAGGTGAAAGTAAACCTATTAGAATTATTGTTGAGATGTCGGCAGAAGTGGGTTTCTTTCAAATTGAAGAGGTACTTTTTCCAAAAGTAAATTCCAGTCCAGTTAAACCGTATGTTGAACTCCTAGCAGGGGTTACAGGACAAGATAAAAAGCATTATCTTTAAAAAGGTGGTTTGTATGATAGCAATACTTGGTGAAGCGTTAATAGATTTTATCGGAAAACAGGGAGACGAAGGTAATCTGAGTTTTACTGCATATCCAGGGGGTTGTGCATTAAATGCCGCAACCGCTGCTGCACGTCTTGATACAGACGTATTATACATTGGAAGACTCTCATCCGATATGTTTGGAAAGCAGATGCAGGAGTATTTTAAACAGAATTCTGTCAAACTCGTGAATCGTTTTTGCAATGTACCGGAGAATTCCATGATTGGTTTTGCACATATAGACAAACATGGTTCAGCTTCATACGCATTCTACAGTGAAGATACTACTATTACACATTTGACCAGTGATGAAATTATCTCGGTGTTAAGCGAACATAAAGATATTGCTTATCTCCATATTGGTTCAGTCGCCGTAGCACTTGATGAGTCGGGTAATCATATTCTTCAAGCTTTACATCAAGCAACTTCACTACCTCTCATCTTCTTCGATCCAAATGTTCGCCCTACAGTAATTCAAGACTTGGTATCCTATAGAGAGCGTGTGAAAAACCTTTTTCAATTGACGCATGTGGTGAAACTCTCAAATGAAGATCTCGAGTTACTATTTCCTGATGTATCTTTATTGGAAGGAATTCATTTAATCCTGGAAATGGGAGTGAGGCATGTAATCCTTACAAAAGGTAAAGATGGACTACAATGGATTTCACACAATGGGATGAACATTTCAGTTCCTGCTATCGAGAATCCAATTGCTGATACTGTTGGTGCAGGAGATACGGTAAGCGGTGCTATTTTAACCTACTTCGAAGAGCATCAGATAGGCAAGAATGATGAACTTAATGCTCTACAGGTGAAAGAAGCACTTGAATTTGCAGCCTTAGCTGCTGCAGTAACAACGTCCCGTAAAGGGGCCAATCCACCTATGCGTAACGAGTTAGGCATGTTTTCTCATCTACAGAAAGGATGATTGGTCTTACTGAGAAATCACTGAGATTAATTCCATCTATTTCTCATGTAAGGTAACTATTGCTCTAGGGTAATCTTATCCGTTGTGATATAGTTTCGCAGTTATGATAAAAATCAATGAATCAATTCGGAATATTGCGATTATTGCACATGTAGACCATGGTAAAACCACATTAGTTGATGGCTTATTCAAACAGAGTGGACTTTTTTCCCATGGTGTTATGCAAGATAGAATAATGGACTCAGGCGCTTTGGAGCGTGAACGTGGAATTACCATAAGTGCTAAGAACTGCTCAGTTAACTGGAAAGGTGTAAAGATAAATATAATTGATACTCCAGGGCATGCCGATTTCGGTGGAGAAGTTGAGCGTGGTCTTTCCATGGTTGATGGAGTCGTCCTTCTTGTAGATGCTGCTGAAGGTCCTTTGCCGCAAACTCGGTTTGTATTACAAAAGGCACTACAGTTACAACTTGAAGTAATTATTGTTATCAATAAGGTTGATCGGCAGGATGCTCGGCCCCAGCAAGTACTTGAAGAGGTCTATGACTTGCTACTCGAACTTCATCCGGATGAATCCATGCTGGAGCTCCCGGTACTCTACTGTATAGGAAGGGAAGGTTCCTGTGGAGTAGAGCCCCATTTATTAGATAGTAATTTACATGCACTCCTTGATTTAATGATACGTCAAGTACCGGGACCTGAATACGATGATACTGAACCTTTTCAGATGCTTGTTTCCGATTTAGGATATAGTGACTTTCTTGGTAGGTTGGCTATTGGAAAAGTAGTAAACGGAGTTGCAACTACAAATGATTCCTTAGTATGTCTTGGTGATGATGGAAGTCGAATCCCATTACGTGTAACGAGGCTTCAGTGTTATCAGGGACCCACATTTGTTGAAACACATACCGTCAATCCGGGAGATATCGTTGTACTTTCTGGTGTGGAAAAAGTATCAATTGGAGATACCATTTGTACAAAAGAATATCCAAAAGCACTCCCAAGAATTTCAATAGATGAACCTACGGTGGCTATGCAATTCAGCAAAAATATCTCACCTTTATCGGGAAGGGAGGGAACGAGCATTCAAGCAACAAAGATCTATGAGAGACTGCAAAAAGAGGCTTTACAGAATGTCTCGATTCGTGTTGAGAAAAGTAGCGGTGACGATACTACAATAGTTAAAGGTAGGGGGGAATTCCAACTTGCAATTATCGTTGAATCAATGCGAAGAGAAGGGTTTGAGCTCTGTGTCGGGAGGCCTCAAATTATCTTCAAAGAGGATGAGAAAGGAAATAAGTTAGAACCTATTGAATATCTTCGGGTTGATTGTCCTGAAGAGTTCAGTGGTGTAGTAATGGAAAAATTAGCAAAGCGAAAAGGCCAACTACTCGACATAACATATGATATTGATAATAGAGTAACCATGCGATTCGAAATTCCTTCTCGTGCTCTTATAGGATATCGAGATGAATTTCTTACGGATACAAAGGGAAATGGCCTCATGCATGCGGTTCTTAAAGGATATGAACGGTATAGAGGTGATTTTCCAGATAGATTCTCTGGCTCTCTTATTGCAGATAGATCAGGAAATGCAGTTGCGTATGGGTTGTTCGGTTTAGAACCGAGAGGAAGATTATTCGTGAAACCTGGAGACCCAATTTATGAGGGTATGATCATTGGTGAACATAATAGAGATGTTGATCTTACGTGTAATCCAACAAGAACTAAGAAGCTTACCAACTTACGTGCATCAGGAAAAGATGAAGCTGTAACACTTACTCCTATATCCCCTATGAGTCTTGAGCAGGCAATCCGTTTTATTAAAGACGACGAATTAGTTGAAGTCACGCCAAAATCTATCCGACTCTGCAAGAAAATTCTTAATGGGCAGCAAAGAAAGATCTTTGAGAGTCGAGGGTATCTTCCTAATCTTTAAGGGTGTATTGCTTTAATATATGAAACTCATCTGGACTCGGGATTGTATCCATCGCACCTTGTCTCATTACGGTAAGACTCGATGCGGCACTCGCCAGATACAGGGCGTCTTGTACAGATTTACCTTTAGCAATGTTAGCAAGATAACACCCAATAAAGGTGTCTCCAGCAGCTGTAGTGTCGAGAACCGGTACGTTCCAGGTACCAAAGCTATAACGGAGTTGTTTCCCTTTTCCATAACGAACACCTTTTTCTCCAAGAGTGATAATGATATCTGCTTGAGAGAATTTGGATGTAAGAATATCCATTGCCTGCATTGGGTCTTCGACTCCTGCAATTCCTGCAGCCTCCACTTCATTTAAAACAAAGAGAGATATAAAATTAAGTGGGAGTGATAAAACAGAACTATCGTAGGGTGCTGGATTCAAACAAATATTCATACCGTTCTGATGTGCTCTTGTTATAATATAATCTATGAGATTAATCTCATTCTGGAGCATTATCCAATCGCCGGCATCGAAATGAGAGAGTACATCATCAATCTCTTCATGAGTAAATTCATAATTACTTCCAGAATATAATACTATAGAATTTTGACCATCAGCAGCCACTTGAATGAGAGCCTGCCCAGTTGGCGTATCGCTTTCGATAACGTAATCGGTATTTACTCCATAGTGAAATAATTTATCTTTTATCCAACTACCATCTGAACCAATTTTTCCTACATGAAATATATCGTGTAATCCAGCCTTAGCAACAGCTACTGATTGATTAGCACCTTTACCACCAGTTGATCGTGAAATTTGAGTGCTGTGGATTGTCTCCCCTGGACGAACAATATGGTCAACCTGAAAGATAATATCGATATTAACTGATCCGAAATTTATTATATGCATTCCAGCTCCTCTCATCCTGTGATGTAAAGATTGTAGGAGCTGGAATACGTTAGGTCAATGAGTTATTTATCTCAAAATTACAGGAGATGTAACCCTTTTTCTACTGCTTCATTAAGAATTGATTCTGGCCAAATCGAAGCTTGCACCTCTCCAATATGGGCTTTTTTCAGGAGAGCCATGCAAATTCGTGATTGACCTATTCCACCACCGATTGTTTGCGGGAACTCTCCATTTAACAATCGTTTATGCCAATAAAGTTGTTTTCTTTCGGTATCTTTTCGTATTTCAAGTTGTCTTAGCATGCTCTCCTGATCTACACGGATTCCCATTGAAGTCAGCTCAAGGGAATCTTTTCGTACTTCATCCCAAATAATAATATCGCCATTTAAACCACGATATTGTTTCACGGTCGGTGTTGACCAGTCATCGTAGTCTGGGGCTCTTCCTCCATGTAATTCGCCATTAGGCAGGGGGTACCCTATACCGATCATGAAAATTGCTCCATATTTTTCAGCAAGAACTTTTTCTCTCTCCATCGGAGTAAGGGAAGGATATTGTTCGTAAGCTTCCTCAGAGTGAATAAAAGTTAATTCTTCCGGTAATGAAGGTTTACAGGCAGGAAATAGTTCTCCTACAAGGAATTCAGTCCGTTTAAGAGCAGAGTAAATTTTTCTGACAATATACTGTAAATAATCGAGATTCCTCTTTCCCTCTGGCATAACCAATTCCCAATCCCACTGATCAACATAAATAGAATGTATTGCGTCCAGATCATCGTCAGGCCTAATTGCATTCATGTCGGTGTAAAGTCCAGTATTCTGTGAAAATCCATAATCAGCGAGTGCCATTCGTTTCCATTTTGCCAATGAATGAACAATTTCCATAGTTTTTTCACCCATGTTTTTCACAGGGAAGGAAACAGGACGTTCTATGCCGTTTAGATCATCGTTTATTCCTGAGCCTTTAGGGACGAAAAGTGGGCTGGTTACACGAGATAGATAGAGTTCACCGGAAAGTTCACGTTCAAATGTGTCTTTAACAAATTTAATAGCTTTTTCTGTATGTTTTTGATCCATTAATGGTTTATAATCGCTGGGGAATTGAGATGTGTACATAAAATTATCTCCTATTAGATATGTAGTGTGCTATGTGCAAAAATATTGGTATTATTTGCACCGGGTACTCCTGACCAAACTGGTCCGCACTGTTCGATTGCCGTATGCATGAATTGTACGTGTGTACGTAATGCATTCATACCATGCAACACGTTGAAGAAATCAACGAATCTGCACATGCTCCACCTCCTATTCTAATATGAGACCACCATCTGTGGTAAAAATTATGTATAGCAAACTATCGAGTATGGACAGTTGTGTCAATTGATTAATGAGCGAAAAATTTAATATTTTACAAATACTTGCTTTATAAAAGGCTTTATCCTATAATCGAAAACGATTTCGTAAGAGGAAGAGACATGTCCAACACTATTACCATTTATGATATTGCAGCAAAATTAGGAATATCGACCTCAACGGTCTCCAAGGCACTGAATGGGAGACCTGATGTCAGTCGTGCATTGAGAGAAAGAGTCCTTCAAGAAGCAGCTGCGTTGGGTTATAGTCCGAATGTTCATGCCCGAAGTCTGAAAATGAAGAAATCCTGGCTTGTTGGAGTGCTCTATGGTACGGAACAAGTTGGTTCATTCGAGCATCCATTATTTTTACCGATTATTAATGCTTTTAAAGAACGCATAGAATCTTATGGATACGAACTTCTTTTTCTTTCACAATCTTCTCAATTTAGAGGTGATAGCCTATTAAACCATGCGTTTAGACGCCAAGTTGATGGTCTTTTGCTCTTGAATGTCTCTCAACATGTTATACAAACTCTTCTGAACTCCTCAACAGATATACCTGTAGTCTCCTGTGATACTGTGATTCCCTCAATACCATCTATACTGACAGATAATTTTATCGCTGGGATTCAAGCTGTAAAATTCTTTTATAATCTTGGACATAGAGATATTGGTCACATAGCTGGTCCCACAGATTCTGTCTCTCAAGCAGGAATTGAAAGATTCCTCGGGTATAAGCAGGGATTACAACTATGTAATTTACCATATAATGAAAATCTTGTAGTTACTGCAACAGAATGGACTCCACAAGCTGGACAAAAAGCGATGGAGATTTTACTTGAAAGAAATATTTCCTGCAGTGCGATTTTTTGTGCTGCCGATTTTTATATTATGGGACTCCAAAATGTGTGTAGACGAAATGGTCTTCATATTCCAGATGATATATCGGTAATTGGATTTGATGATGTACAATGGACTGAGTATGTAGATCCTGGATTTACTACTTTTCGTCAAAATAAAGAGGCGTTAGGATCTATTGCCGCAGATACACTCAACAGTTGTATAGATGGGATAGTAACAGAACTGGAACAACGTATACCTGCTACACTGATTGTACGTGGTTCTGTGAAAGAAATTGTGATCTAACAGGTAGGAGTAAAAAATGCATTTAGTTTTTCCAAAAGAATTCATCTGGGGGTCTGCGACTGCAAGTTATCAGGTAGAAGGTGCTGTTTCAGAGGATGGGCGAAAACCATCAATCTGGGATCATTTTTGTTCAATACCAGGTAAAATCACACATGGTGATACTGGTGACATAGCAGCAGATCAATACCATCGGTACTATGAAGATGTAGAAATAATGAAGGAGTTGGGACTTCAATCCTATCGATTCTCTATAGCCTGGCCAAGAATTATTCCTGATGGAGTCGGTCAGGTAAACGGTCTCGCAATTCGATATTATAGAAATCTCATGACAACCCTTAAAGATGCGGGGATTCGCGTAGTTGCAACACTGTATCACTGGGATCTGCCTCAAGCACTAGAAGAAAAGGGTGGGTGGAGAAACAGAGATACGGTACAAGCTTTTGAGACATATGCTATTGCATGTTTTACCCATTTTGGTGATTTGGTTGATTCCTGGATTACGATTAATGAGCCTTGGTGCATCGCTTACCTTGGACACGAAACAGGTGAGCATGCTCCTGGACATACAGATCAAAATGAAGTTCCAAAAGTTATTCATCATGTAAATTTAGCACATGGGAAAGCTGTGAGTGCCTATAGAAAAATTATTAATAACGATGCAATAGGAATATCTTGGAATTTGTTTGTACATAGACCAGCAACACGCAGGACAAAGGATTTAGAAGCTGCAAAGATGGCCTTAGTGTATGAATCTCGAGTATTTACTGATCCTGTTTTGCATGGAACTTATCCTGAAGAACTACAAGACAATCCAAAATGGAAATTTCCGGTAGAGTCAGGAGATATGGAAGAAATATCACAAAAAATTGATTTCATCGGTATTAACTATTACAACGAAACAGTAATAACGTCTTCTGAAAAATCATATAAGGGATATGTATCAGTTCCACAATGGCAAAATACGACAAGTCAAAAATGGCCAATTACACCTGTCGCTTTGCTTCGTGTATTACGTTGGATTACCGCTGAATCACAGAATACACCGTTATACATTACTGAAAATGGGTGTGCAACAGATGATGCAATTCAAGAAGATGGAAGAGTGCATGATTATCAACGAATCGATTATCTTCGTCGTCATCTAGAAGTCTGTAAAGATGCCATTGGTGAAGGGATTCCTCTCAAAGGATATTTTGTTTGGTCATTTATAGATAATTTTGAATGGGCATGGGGATATAATAAACGTTTCGGAATTGTATATTGTAACTATGAAAATCAAACAAGAACTATTAAAGATAGTGGGTATTTTATACGTGATATTATATCGGGATACTGTGAATATTAAATATAATTTATATAAAAATTATTAAATTATTAAATAATATAAAATATATAATGTACAAAAAAGATATATAAATAGTTAAAATAATATATGTTTATATATGATATATATACTACAATAAAGTTAATTAAATAGAATCTTGTATGATTGCTATAGTAGATATATACTGTAAACTGAAAAGGGTTCATTATATGTCCAAGACCATTTCCTTCCACCTCCAAAAAGGTGGAGTAGGGAAAACCACAATTTCAGGTACTCTTGCGTGTCAATCTGCCTTAAATGGTTATTCAACTTTATTAGTTGATGTAGATCCACAGGGGAATGCGTCATCATGGTTCTATGATGGAGAACTCCAATGGGAACTTTCCGATGTTCTCCAAGGTGCCTGTTTTATACATGAAGCTATCATTGAGATTCCTTCCATACCGAATTTATTTATGTTACCCACATTCGGTATAGGGGGAGGATTAAAACAATACGCAGAAACAAAGATTTCCGATGAGCCATATGTTTTACAGGATTTAGTTAAAGAATTATCCAATTCTTTTGATAGAATAATTTTAGATTTATCTCCTGGTCTTGGTAAACTTGAACGTTCTGCACTTATTGCAAGTGATGAAGTAATCACTCCCATGACGCCAGAAGTTTTTAGCCTAGATGGTTTAGAAATATTTATTGATGAATTAGAAAAAATTAAAAAGAATCTACGTAGCCCGGTGAAACACGAAAAAATAATTATAAATTCTTTTGATGAAAGAATTAAACAGCATAAAGAAATATATGATGCGGCTATTTCAGGTTCTTTTTCGGTTTTTAAAATACCGGTTGATCCCGTTTTTAGAAAATCTCAAGAGCGAAATATTGCTCCGCAATTATATAAAATTAGAGGTAAGGGATTAAAACCGAGAACCATAGAGGCAATTAGACGGATCGATTTACAAATCTGGAGATGATTATGGCATTAAAGAAAAACGTAGATTTAATTGAATCAGAAGATTCAATAAGTGCAAAGAAAGCGAAGCAATTATTTACTCATGATTCACGACCTAAAAGAGAAAATAAAATACTTACTACTTTTTCTATAGAGCCTTCATTCAAACGTGAATTGGAGGAGTTATTTTCTGGAATGGGCTTAGGGTGGGCTGCCGGAATACGTTTTGCGTTACGAGAATTTACAAAAAAATATAAAGAATAGATATTAAATTAAAATAATATAATATAAATTATGTATAGAATATATATAAAAAATATATATAAAAATATCTAAATTACTATTGTAAAAAAATAAATTAGATATTAATGTTATACGGAGTTAATAATTTTATTCTGTAAAAATGCAATAATATTGCTACGATTTATATCCAAACATTTTTTAATAGCTTCATCTGTATACCATGCAATATGTGGTGTAATAATACAGTTAGGTGCTTGTAATAACGGATTGTTGTCTGTTGGAGGTTCTCTTCGTAAAACATCAATCCCAATAGCTTTAAGATGTCCTGACTTTAAAGCATTCACTACTGCAATATCATCGAAGATTGCTCCTCGTGAAGTATTTATAAGGATTGCGCCTCTTTTCATGAGAGAGAGAGTACGCGAATCTACAAGATTATTAGTCTCTTCTGTTGCCGGTATATGGAACGATATAATATCACTCATTCTGCAAAGATCATCAAAGGGTAAAAAATTCACATGCGGTAATGGTACCTTCCTCTTGCTATTTCGAGTATATGCTAAAACTTTCATTCCAAAAGCGTGTGCAATCTGGGCTACTGCCGAACCTATCTGTCCATAACCGACAATACCCATTGTTTTCCCATGCAATTCAATTCCAGGGAAATCACTAAAGAAAAAATCTTTTGTTTTTTGCCAACGACCTATATGAACTTCTCTATCATGATAACCAACATGATGACATATTTCTAACAATAAGGCAAAAGTCATCTGAGAAACAGAATAGGTTGAATATGCAGGAACATTGGTAACTATAATACCTCGGTCATGAGCAGTTTCGATATCTACAGCATCATATCCTGTAGACATCACGCTTATATACTGAAGATTTTTGGCACCCCGTATAGCTTGAGAGGAAATTGGTACATCATTGGTGAGAACTATAGTAGCATTATGAATTCTCTGAGCAACTTGATCTTCATCTGTTCTCTCATAGACTGTGAGATCTCCAAATTCCTTTAAATATTCCCAATCAGAATCATTGGAACTCAGAGTATATGCATCTAAAATAACTATGGTATGTTTCATACTTATTTATAACCTAAATAGTAAATCTTCATATCCTGGGAAAGGCCAGGCTTCCTTATCGGTGAAAACTTCAAGCATATCAGCATGAGAACGTAAATCCTTCATTCTCTCAATTACCTCATGATAGTACATTTCTGCTTGCGCAAGGGTATCATCACTAAGTGCTAAAGCTTTTGCCAATGCGATATGTAAGGCTTCACCAGCTTGTATAGTTTCATTAAGTTCATGAGAAAGCAGGCTAGCAATTTTCTCAAGTTCTGCAGTTTTAAGACCAATACTTTTTTGACTTTGAATATCATGAACCAATTCAGAAAGATATCGAGTCACCGCAGGTACTATACTTCTCCTAGTCATCTCAACCATAACACCAGCTTCAATATTTACCTGTTTACTGTATATTTCGAGATATACTTCGTACCTGGATTCTAATTCTTCTTTAGTAAATACTTTATGTTTTTCAAGCATAGCAATGTGGATAGGTTCCACGAGTTGTTTTAATGATTCGACAGTACTTGGAAGATTCGGTAATCCTCTTCGTTTTGCTTCATCAATCCATTCTGAAGAATAGCCGTTTCCATTAAAAACTACACGACGATGATTTTTATAATATTCTTTAATGATAGCAACCATTTCTGTTTTAGCATCATCTGCTTGTTCAAGACGATCTGCAACGAGGGAAAAAACATCCGCTACAGCTGCGTTTAACATAGTGTTTGGACCAGCTAGAGATTGGGAAGAACCTACCATTCTAAACTCAAACTTATTGCCGGTAAAAGCAAATGGAGAGGTTCTATTTCTGTCTGTCATATCTTTAGGTAAATCAGGAAGTGCATTGACTCCAACTTTTAACACGACTCCATCCTGTGTTTTATAGGGTTTCCCAGATACAAGATGTTCTAAGATATCGGTTAACTGTTCACCAAGATACATTGATATGATTGCAGGAGGAGCCTCATTTTGTCCTAAACGATGTTCATTACCAGCCGTAGCTGCACTAGCTCGTATAAGCGGTGCATACATATCTACGGCTTTAACCAAGCTGGTAAGTACAAGAAGAAAGAGTAAATTATCTTCAGGGCTATCACCGGGAGTAAGAAGATTCTGGCCATCATCTGTTGCTATTGACCAATTGTTGTGCTTTCCAGAACCATTAATACCTGCGAATGGTTTTTCATGGAGTAGAGCTTTCATACCATGGCGTCTAGCGACCGATTTAAGAATTCTCATAAGTAATTGGTTTCGATCTATGGAAAGGTTTACAGTATCATAGATTGCCGCAACCTCGAATTGTCCAGGGGCAACCTCTTTATGTTGAGTTTTTGATGGAATACCAACTTTCCAAAGCTCGAAATTTAATTCATTCATGAATACGGTTACTCGGTCACTGATTGAACCAAAGTAGTGATCATCCAATTCTTGCCCTTTAGCTGCCAGATTCCCGAAAACAGTTCTCCCGGTTAACCGCAGATCAATTCGTTTTTCAAAGAATGCACGATCTACAAGAAAATACTCTTGCTCGAACCCAACACAAACCGATAGATGTTGTACTTCTATATTTCCCAAGGCTCGCAGCACACGGAGAGCCTGTCGCTCTATTGCATCAACAGACCTCAGCAGGGGGACTTTTTTATCAAGAGCTTGTCCATTGTAAGAGAAAAAAGCTGTGGGTATATAGAGTGTTTTAACACCTTCAGTTTCTTTGATAAAAGCAGGAGACGTAGTATCCCAAGCAGTATATCCACGAGCTTCAAAGGTTGCTCTTAACCCCCCATTTGGAAATGATGATGCATCGGGTTCTCCTTGTAATAATTCTCGTCCGGAAAACTCCATGATTACTTTTCCATCTTTACCTATACTCAAAAATGAATCATGTTTTTCAGCAGTTGAACCTGTAAGAGGTTGAAACCAGTGAGTATAATGAGTTACTCCCTTCTCTATAGCCCAGCATTTCATAGCAGATGCTACAGCTTCAGCAACTCTAGGAGTCAAATCTGTATTTCCATATTGAATTTCCTGCAACTCTAAGTAGATATCCGCAGACAGATAATTTTTCATTGCACTGTCATTGAAGCAATTACTAGCAAAAATTTCTTCAAGAGAACATTTTGGAGGGTCTTTAGGATTAATCATAAGCGTCTCCTTGACGGTAGGAATCCACAAACTGTTGCAGAATCTAGAAAAGATACAACAATCACATAAATCTGATGCAAAAAGATACCTTTATGCAACTAAATGTTCAATACCAATTCTCTCGTGCAACTGATAATTATTCCACTGTAACAGACTTTGCCAGATTTCGAGGTTTATCAACATCACATTTTCGTTCAAGAGCACAATAGTAAGCAAATAACTGAAGTGGTACCACCGCGAGGATAGGAACGAGTGCATCCGGAGTATCCGGGAGGAATAGCGTCATATCTGCTACTTGTGAAAGACTAGTTGTACGTTCACATGCAATAGCAAGAACTCGTGCACCTCTTGCTTTCACCTCTTTAATATTTGAGATCATTTTTTCTACCATTTCAGATTGTGTGCAGAGTGCGGCTACAAACGTGCCCGTTTCAATCAGTGCAATAGTTCCATGTTTAAGTTCTCCGGCAGCATATGCTTCCGAGTGGATATAAGAGATTTCTTTAAGTTTGAGAGATCCTTCTAGAGCAATGGTATAGTCAAATCCACGCCCAATAAAGAAAATATCGCCAGCATGAGCAAATTCTTTTGCCAATCTTTGGACCACATGTCTTTGTTCAAGGATAGTTTGAATTTTGGAGGGAATTTTTTCAAGTTCAGTGATATAGTCATACACTTCATCTTCAGACATGGTTCCTTTACACGTAGCCAGATGCACCGCCAGCAAGTGAATAACTGAGAGTTGAGCAATATACGCTTTTGTAGAAGCTACAGCTATTTCTGGCCCTGCCCAAGTGAACAGCACATCATCCGCTTCTCGTGCAATGGAACTTCCGACAGTGTTCACAATCCCAAGTACACGGGAGCCTAATCGTTTGGCTTCCCGTAAAGCCGCCAAAGTATCGGCAGTCTCTCCCGATTGGCTTATCACTATTACAAGGGTATGAGCATCCAGTAGGGGTTTTCTGTAACGGAATTCTGAGGCAAATTCTACTTCAACTGGTATACGTGCCAAATGTTCAAAGAGATATTTTGCTATCATTCCAGCATGATATGCAGTTCCACAAGCCGTGATATATATTTTTTGTATTTGTTCAACTTCATCTTTAGTTACATGGAGGTTTTCAAATGTTACAAATTTCCTATCACCAGTAATACGTGGTCTGATAGTGTTTGTGACAACTTTTGGTTGTTCCATCATCTCTTTAAGCATGAAGTGGTCATATCCCTCTTTTTCTGCAGAGAGGACGTCCCAGGTAGTTTCCACAAGCGTTTGTTGAATTCTCTTAAGATTACTATTGAAAAAAGTAGCTTCATGAGCTGTAATTTTTGCAATTACATTGTCTTCTAATAAATAAAAATGCTTGGTATAGGGCAGCAATGCGGTAACATCGCTCGCAATATACATTTCATGCAACCCTTGTCCTACTACTAATGGGCTATCTTTTCTCATAACAACAATTTCATCCTGATGCGATTGATGAACCATTGCAATTGCAAAAGAACCTGTTAGTCGATTGATCACCTTTTGGAGTGTACTTACACCATCTCCATCCCAATACCAGCTGACAAGGTGAGCCACAACTTCTGTATCGGTTTCGGTAACACACTTGATTCCGTGTTCCAGTAACCATTTCTGGATTTCTAGATAATTTTCAATTATTCCATTATGCACAATTGCCACAGTCTTATCTGTGTTTGTGTGTGGGTGAGCATTCAATTTTGTTGGAGCCCCGTGAGTAGCCCATCGAGTATGTGCAATTCCTGCATTCCCATGTAGAGAATTCTTTGATAGAAACTCTCTTAACGCGGCAATCCTGCCAGCTTCCTTTTCGATTGATAAGGTGGTGCCGTTGAGAACTGCAATTCCTGCTGAATCATATCCACGATATTCTAGGCGTTCAAGACTTTCTAAAAGTATTTCAGAAGCATTCTGTTTCCCAATATATCCAACTATTCCACACATGTAGCTACTATAGAGTCAGCTAAAAGAGGTGTCAATAATTATGATTCATTATGAAGATTCTTTTTGAGCTAATAACCTTTTTAAAGCCTGGAAAGCAGCAACAGTTTCGTCTTTCTTTAATTCTATATGGGCTTTATGACTCTGAAGAAGGTGCTGCGAAATTTCAGCAATAAATCGAGAAGGTTCAGGATGGATAAATTCACGATTTCTTTTACGCACCTTGCAACTAGAAATGTAGAGAAGCTTTCTAGCCCTTGTAAGAGCAACATAGAAGAGTCTGCGTTCTTCTTCAATAGCTTCTGGATGTTCCTCAATCGTACGAGCATGAGGAATAATATGATCTTCTATCCCCAGGAGAAATACTGTATCAAATTCCAATCCTTTAGCAGCATGCATGGTCATAACTGAAACAGCATGAATCTTTTGTTCATCATCAGTCTGCTCGTGGTTGTGTAATGTGATTTTATTAAGATAATCGTATAATGAATTTTCTTCGTTCCCATCGTCCTTCTCCCATGTTGAGAACATTCGAATGAATGTTTCAATGCTCTTATACCTCCACTCTGCAATCTGCTCATTCTCAGGATTTTCTAACTTAAGAAAATGTTTATACTCAATTTCTTCCATTAACTTATTAAGTATGCTGCTTTTTGTTTTTCCAGCTGAAAGAATAGCATTTCTATATGAATCGATAAGTCCAATAAACGATTTAAGAGATTCGTTCCGGTTTGACGGTTCAACACCATCTGTTGATATGAGTAAACAAATTGCAGAATAGAGAGAGCAGTGATGGGTTTCTGCGAGAGATCGTAATCTCTGAAGTGTCACTCTGCCGATTTTCCTTCTTGGTGTATTGATAATTCGGAGTAATGCCATATCGTCGTTTGGATTTGCAAGAACTCGTAAATACGCAATAGTGTCTTTAATCTCTTTTCGTTCAAAAAAACTTTGACCTCCCGAAACAGAAATTGGAATTGATTCGAGCATACACACATTTTCAATTGCTGGAATTAAATGGTTAGTTCTAACAAGAATGCCAAACGCATCCCAGTTAATATGTCGTTCGTAAGAAAGCCGCCTCATTTCATTTATTACCGTACGTATTTCAGTTTCTTCATCATCTGGATAAAGCATAGTTATTGAATTCCCTGAATCGCTTTCTGTCCAAAGTGCTTTTTCTTTTCGCATTGAGTTATGAGATATTAATTCATTTGCTGCCTGCAATATAGTTCCCGTAGACCGATAATTTCGCTCAAGCTTTATTTCAACTAACTCCGGAAAATCTTTTTCAAAAAGTTCTATATTTTTATAATTAGCACCACGCCATGAATATATAGATTGATCGTCATCTCCAACGACACAAATGTTTCGCTGTTTTTCTGCTATCATATGCACTAATGTATATTGCTCGAATGACGTATCTTGGAACTCATCAACCATTATATGTGTAAACTGATTTCTATAAATTTCAAGAACGTCGGGATATCGTTCAAATAGATCTATCGGCAGCATAAGAAGATCATCAAAATCTACCGCATTATAGACTTTCATGTGACTTCTATAAGCATCATATAATCCTCTTATTGAATGAGAAGCATCATGAGTCCATGATGTTCTGCCCGTCTTTATGGAACTGAAAAGATGTATCAATTCTTTGATTTGTACTGAACTAACATCAAAATTTTCTTCTAGTAACACCTCTTTCATTAATGAAATACTATCTGCTGAATCATATATAGTAAAATTTTTATTATACCCGAGTAAATGGCCATATTGTTTGAGAATTCGTAATCCGAATGCATGGAAGGTTGATGTTTCAAGATCATCTAAAGGTTGTTTTACAAGGGTTCGTACTCGATGAGCCATCTCCATAGCTGCCTTGTTAGTAAATGTTAGTGCTAAGATGTTTTTTGGATGAACACCGGATTGAAGCATATGAGCTATTCTGCAGCATAACATCCTTGTTTTACCAGAACCTGCTCCCGCGATAATTAACACAGGTCCTGAAATTTGTGCAGCAGCACGTGCCTGTTCTTCATTGAGTAGTTTTGTGAGATTTACATGCAATTGATGTACTCCAGCTTAGATGATTTTTACAAAGATTGACCCGACACCTTTGCCGAGAATTAAAATAAGTGAAACGATAGTTGCTGACATTAAAACGCCGCCGCTCACAGCTAACATGCTTTTTTTCCTATTCAGACCTAACACCCAAGCTCCAAGCGTTCCTGTCCATGCTCCAGTTATGGGTAGTGGTATTCCCACGAAAAGTAATACACCCCACAAACCATACACGGCTACTTTATGGCCTAATCGTGCACGAGTTCGTGCAACAGTTCGATCAAAGAGCAGTGTGTAGAATCCCCATCGGGTATACAAGAAGTTGTGAATAGAAGAGAGAAAAAGATACACAAGAGGTGATACAAACAAGTTTGCTCCAGCCCCTACCATAATAGCTTGCCAAAGAGGGTATCCCCGAAAATAGGCAAATGGAATAGCCCCGCGTAATTCACTGATTGGTGCAAGTCCTAGTACTATAGTTCCAATAATTGTATTTATATCCATTATGAGATTTCCTTGGTATTTTCAATGTCAATCGCATCCACTGGACATACTTCGTGGCAACAATAACATCGGATACATGCACTGTAGTCGGCCACGATATGGTTATTTTTGTCAAGAGAAAGAGCCTTTACCGGGCAAATTTTTACACATCGGCCACACCCAATACACACAGAATCATTGAAAATCGGTTTTGGTTCATGTCTTTGATGTCGTAATGTAATCCACCGAGTGACAAGTGGACCAAAAAGGGCATACAAGAGTCTCGTTTTGTTTTCCTGCTTGATCCTTTTGTAATCTGAAATTATCAGCTGTGAAGCATCAAGAATTGGATAGGTGACATCCTGAACACTACTTGAGCTGGTAAGGTTTCGATTATGTAATTCTCGAATTAAGGGAAGGCTCATAGGATTGTAACCCATTATGGTTGCCTGAGCTGCATCTAGTGCTGGAAGATCTGTAGAAGCTAAAAGTAATCCGGTATGACGCGGGATTCCTCCGGCCGGCCCAGGACCTTCCATTGAAACAATTGCATCCATAATTGCAAAATGTGGTTTGATTACACTGAATAGTCCTGCAAGCATTCGTGCAAAAGACTCACGTGATGGATATCGCATATGGCACGAGCTTTTATAAAGTCCAGGAACCATTCCAAACAAATTTTTTACACTCCCTGTGGCATACATAAGCTGATGAGTCTTCATCTTTGCAACAGAGATAATAATATCAACCTCTTCCATGATTGCTGGAAGTGGAAGTTTAAGGCCAAGAGTTCCAGGAATTTTATACATACGAGGGTTTTTTGAAAAATCGGTCCATACAGCCCCTTCGTCACTACATACCTGTGCAATTCCTGAACTTTTTGGCGAGAAGCCAGATGTATGAAGACCGGGAGAATCTCCTACCAGAACTTGTTTGGCTCCATGACTGTAAAGATAGCGGATAATGGCTGCAATAATTTCTGGTCTTGTAGTAATAGCACGCTCGGGAGGTGCATCACTAAGAATATTCGGTTTTAAAAGAATTGTCTTTCCTGTAACCAACGGTAATTGAGCACAATCACACAATCGTTCAAGAACCTCCATTATTTCATCAATATGATAATTCTCACAGCGGTCAATAGCTACGACGGGTAGGGGTTTCATGATAATCTCCTGAGTAAACAAAAATACATGGGCCCTTTCCCATGAGCGGTGTCGGGTAATATTATTGAACCATGAATAAGCGGTTCTGAGTAGGGTGTTTGAAGTATTACTTCTTCGTATCTTCCACTGCGTTTCTTTGAAAGCTTAGCGATTACCTCTTCATTTTCTAAAGGTGAAATACTGCAAGTACTATAGAGAATGAAGCCTCCTACCTGTACAGCTTCCAAAGCGGAAGCTAACATGGCAAATTGTTGAATGGCTAGATGTTTTGTACGAGAAGGGCTCCAGATAGCCAATGCAGAAGGATCTTGCAGCACATGCCTTTCACTTGAACATGGAGCATCAAGTAGAATTGCATTATACATATTTTTTTCGTACAGTCCCCATTTTGTTGCATCATGACTGGTAACACGAATATGATTCATTATCTGTTCAGGTAGGTGTGCTTTTAATACCTTATGAAGTCTGCCTCTTCTTGCACTTGAACGATCATTACATATTAAAAGGCCAGAATCAGATACTTTTGGGGCGAGTATGAGACTTTTACCTCCCGGAGCAGCACACATATCCAGCACCATATCTCCAGCGGTAACAGGAAGAGCGGAAGCTGAAATGATTGAAGCCTCATCCATGAAGTATGGAGTGAGTAATTCTGTATCATAAGCTATTGGTTCTGTGGGTAACAATAAAGCTTCTCGTAATTTTTCCCAGCGATTACCGTAAAGGGAAGAATATAATTGTTCAAAATTTGGGGATGTGTTTCTTTTATGACCCATGGGCACACTTTACAGATGTGATACACATCTGTAAAGAACATTATGCAGTTAAATGCAATAAAAACCCTATACAAAATTCAATACTCGCAAGCACACAGAAAATATGCCAGATCATATGATTATGAGCAATTTTCTTTACTGCATAGAAAATAACTCCGGTTGTATATGTGACGCCCGCAGCGAGAATCCACCAAATCAGTGCAGATGGTATATAAGGTACTATATCGTCCCAGAAGAAAATTATCATCCAACCCATGAGAATATAAAAAAGAATATGTAAGATTTTAAATCTTCCCCAAAATATAAGACTGAATAGTATACCAACTGCGGCAACACTCCATACAAAAATCGTTATTCTATAGGTAACCGGATTTCCGATATATAGGAGAATAGGTGTATAGGTACCTGCAATGAGAAAATAAATAGAAGCATGATCAAAAATTCTAAATAATCGCTTTATATCGCCTCGAGGAGTAATGTGATAGATAGATGAAGAGAGATACAGCAAAACAAGAGATACACCATAAATCACCATACCAATCCAAGTGGATTGAGCAGCAAACATCTCATATTTTATACAGACAAAAATAAGAAATCCTATTGAAGCTAAAGTACCAACTGAGTGTGTAACGAAATTTTCGTATTCATCACGTTGTGTTGCGTTATTGTGAAGGGTAATGTGACGAGAAAGCCATGTTTCATTTTTATCCATGGCTCTACCGTACTGATTGATTGTAAAAAGTACAATGGTTATTAATAACTAGTAGATGTTAGAGAATATGGTCAAGAAACTTTTTTGTTCTTTCCGATTTTGGGTGGTTAAAAAGATTTTCTGGAGAATCGATTTCAATAATTTCACCTTCATCCATAAATACTACTCGATCTGCTGCAGCAGAAGCGAACCCCATTTCATGACTGACTATGAGCATGGTCATTCCCGATTTCGCTAAACTAAGCATTACATCGAGTACTTCTTTGATCATTTCAGGATCAAGTGCACTGGTTGGTTCATCAAATAACATAACTTTTGGATTCATTGCCAATGCTCGAGCTATTGCAACACGTTGCTGCTGCCCCCCTGAGAGTTGATTTGGATGACTATCCGCTTTTTCAGAGAGCCCGACTTTAGCTAGCAATTCCTTTCCAAGTTTGGCAGCTGAATCATAATCCATGTGCTTAACTTTTGTAGGAGCTAAAATTATATTTTCAAGTACCGAAAGATGAGGAAAGAGGTTGAAATTTTGAAAAACCATTCCAACTTCCTCACGGATTTTTCTAATATCTGCAGCTCCCGTAACCTCGTCAGCATCAATAAAAATTCTTCCGGAGCTAGGGATCTCAAGTCGATTAATAGTTCGAAGCAATGTACTCTTACCACTACCGCTAGGACCGATAATCAGTACAACTTCTCCCTTTTCTACTGAGAGCGATGCATGTTTTACGGCATGTAAAACATCTTTATTAGGTGTTAAATAATCTTTACATAGATTTTCAATTTTAATTCTAACCATGTCTATGTAACCTCTCTTCCAATATTCCAACAAGACGTGACAACACCAGGGTAATTACTAAATAGACAAGAGCCACGATGAGCATAGTTTCGAGTGAAAGAAATGTTCGAGATATGTACTCACGTCCTTTCCGTAAAATGTCACTTAGCGCGATGGCCGAAACAAGAGATGAATCCTTAAGCATGGAAATAAACTCATTCCCTATAGCAGGCAGCACCACCTTGATTGTCTGGGGTAGAATCACATACCGGAAAGCCTGTCCCCGTGAAAGCCCAAGTGCAATTGCTGCCTCCATCTGACCTTTTGGGATTGCTTGAATTCCAGCACGAATAATTTCACCCATATAGGCTCCGAAACAGATGGATAATGCAGCGACAGCGGCCGCCATTCCTTCGATTCTAAACAATCTTCCCATGGCATAATAAATAAAAATAAGTTGAACGAGGAGAGGAATTCCACGTATGAATTCAACATATACTCCACTTATCATGTTAACGATTCTACTTTTTGAAACTGCACCAAGTCCTGCAAAAAGCCCAATTATAATAGCCCCTAAAATTGCCAATATAGTTACTTGAAAGGTAGTTGGCAGTCCTCTAATTATAAAGAAGAAAATTGATCGGTAGGGATCGTTGATAATTATTGTTAAAATAGAGAGTAAACTGAGTGCCAGCCAAAAGGTGATTCTCCAGGAATTAAATACATGATGGTCATTCTTATGGGGAATCAACACTCCATCGGTCATTTGAATTGCTACATTATTTCTTTTAGAAGTATGATCCAGTGATTTTGATACAACTTTATTAGCGAGTGATGGTTTTATTGTATAGGTACTGGTATCTTTGTCTGAATGTTCCATATGACCTCATGAAGATTGTATTCCGGAACTCATAGATAGTGAGTTCCGGAGTTTCAAAAATTTATACTTTAAAGAACGTTCCACTTTTCCTTCAAAGCATCAATAGTTCCATCGGCTTTGAGAGCTGCAATTTGTTCATTCAGGATATTCAGCAGTTCAGTATTTCCTTTTTTCACGGCCATAGCAATCTGTTCTACATCTCCAGCAACTGTACCACTGACATGTAAGCGATTTGCATAATTTTCGTTAGACAGAACAAAGTCAGCTGCAATAATTGAGTCGGCAACTACTGCATCAAGATTCTTATTAAGTAAATCTTCAACTGCAAGTCCAATTTCATCATATGCCTTTACAGTTACACCAGAGACTTTCTCAACAGCAAAATGTCCTGTGGTTCCGATCTGAACACCGATAGTCTTTCCAGATAGGCCAGCTTCATTTGCGATAGGGGAGGATGAATTATTTATAATGATTGACTGTGTTACTTCTAGAACCGGTGTAGTGAAATCCATGGTTGCTTTTCTTTCTTCAAGAACAGTAACTCCAGATGCTACAGCATCATATGCACCATTCGCGAGACCAGCAAAGATTCCATCCCAAGCAACGTTACGAACTGTCATCGGAATTCCTGAACGATCACTCATTTCTTTAATGAGGTCAATCTCAAAACCGACAATCTCGCCACTTTCATCAACAAATTCAAGTGGAGGCCATGTTGCGTCTGACCCAAAAACATACCCGACAGCCTCTTCTTTGCCACCCCTGGTAAAAACAATAACCAGAAGAATAATTACAATAATTGCCACCCCAATGAGGATATATTTTTTCATGGCAACCTCCAATAATGTATAGATTGCCTGAATTTACATAATTATACAAGAATAGTCAATAACTCTTGTATAATTATTCATAATATGCTGGTAAATAGTACTCCAGTAATAAAACCAACAATCATGCCGCCGACTACCTGTACAAAACTATGACCAAGCATAGTTTTAAGATTTTCAGGTGTAAATTCACCATCCTCATGCAATTGTGTAAGAATTCTGCTCCATTCATTGATGACTTCAGCTTGCTTTCCTGCAGCTCTACGAATACCCATAGCATCGTGCATGATAATGAGGCTGAATGTGACGGAGATGGCAAAAGCCAGACTGTTCATTCCTTCAGAAATAAAAATGCTCGTGGTGAGTGCTACTACCATTGCACTGTGACTGGATGGCATACCACCTGTACTGAAGAAGAGTTCACTCTGAAATTTTCTCTCAAACGGCCACAATAAAAACGGTTTGAGGAATTGTGCTATAAAAGCACCTGCAAATGCAGCTATAAGTGGTCTATTCGAAAGGATAATATCCATATGAGCATGATACCCTAAATAGCAGTTTCGAGACAATACTTTGGTATACTACTTGAATTAGATGTATCATCCTCTGTACAACTACAGAATATGAATACTCATGAGGCTTCTCGTATACAATCTCTTGTTATCAATATTTCTTCATTTTCTGCACAGTTTGCCATATCAATGGTTAATCTGGCACTTGTGTATCATATGAGGATTCAATTTAATTTGTCAGCTCAGATGGTTGGTATTTCAGCGGCAATCTACACCTCTACCTATTTTATCTGTTGTATTCTGTTAGAACCTATAGCCTCCCGATTAAGACCTCGTCATAGTGTTGAACTTTCTATGTTAGGCATGGCTTTATCTATTGGACTTGTTATCAGCACTCATAACGTTGCGATTGCCTTTATTGCTCTTGGATTCTATGGTATTGCTATGTCCTTTCTTTGGCCACAGATAGAGGGCTGGTTGGCACGAGGAAAGGAGGGAAGGGTACTCAACCGGGCTACAAGTTCATTTAATGTTTCCTGGAGTTTAGGTGCAGCACTATCTCCTTTTGCCACAGGAATACTTGTGGAAATTTCAACAATTACAACACTAATTTTCGGTATAGTAGGTTTCTTTATTGTGACTGGCATTATTGCCATCTCTACAAAAATCATTCCTGCAATACGAGCGGTTGAATCGGAGCATGTTAATCTTCGACAATCAACACAAGTCGATTCAAGCACGCCATTGCGGTTTCTCTCTTGGGCTGGTGTGCTTACAGTATATGCAGCTCTTGCGGTAACTCTCACAATTTTCCCTATGCACGCGATGGACAATCTGCCATTTTCGGAAAGTTTAGTCGGTATTTTACTGTTTATACGTGGAGTATCTACTGTGGGAATGTTTGTATTGATGGGTAAAACCAGCATATGGCACTTTAAACGGTATCTTATTATTATTACCCAACTACTGGTTGCTGCTGTCTGTATTTTTGGTACGAGAGCTCATACCTATTTTGCTCTCATCATTTTCTTTCTCATATTTGGTGTGTTATTTGCTGCAGCATATTCTTTTAGTATATTTCATGGAGCTTCAGGTAGTATTAATCGCTCAAAACGGATGATAATCCATGAAATCCTACTAACAATTGGGACAGTTCTCGGTTCAGTTGTTGGGGGTGGGTTGTATCAATATGTAGATTTTACTGTTGTGCTCTATTCGTGTGCTCTTCTCGTTTCAATTCCTGCGGTCGTTTCAATGTTTTACATATTGTTACAAAATGTCACTCATCGAGTATCTTCAACGCATAAATAAAGTGAGCCCAGTGATGAATCACGGGCTCACTCATAACCTGGGAAATCGATACTAACGATCACTTAAATTTTGTACTTTTCGTACATATGGACCGCTGTATACTTGTCTTGGGCGACCAATTTTCCCGTAGGGATCTTTTTTCCATTCAAGCCAGTGGGCAATCCATCCTGGTAATCTTCCCATAGCGAACATACAGGTGAACATGTTAGTCGGTATTCCCATACGACGGAAAATGAGACCCGTATAAAAATCAACATTTGGATACAGGCTTCGATCTTTGAAGTATGAATCGTTTACCGCAGCATCTTCCAATTCAAGAGCTAGTTCGAGTAATGGATCTGGTGTTCCATCCTCTGCCATAACTTCTTGGCACAATCGTTTAGCAATTTTTGCCCGAGGGTCATAAGTCTTATAAACTCGATGACCAAAACCCATAAGTAAGAAAGGATTATCCTTATCTTTATTTTTCACTTTCTCGACGATGTCCTGAGCAGTCCACCCTTGAGCATGAGCTGTTTCTAACATTTCAATAACGGCTTGATTTGCTCCTCCATGTTTATACCCCCAGAGAGCACAGATCCCAGCTGAGACCGAGGCATAGAGATTAGCTTCACTACTTGCAATGAGCCGTACAGCAGTGGTTGAACAATTCTGTTCGTGGTCAGCATGAAGAATTAATAATTGGTTCAATGCTTTAACATGTAAAGGATTGATTTGATATTCGTCTACTGGAGATCTAAACATCATATTAAGAAAGTTTTCACAGTAACTTAATTTATAGGAGGGGTTTACAAATTCTTCACCTTTCATGTGCCTGTATGTAAAAGCAGTGATAGTACGAATTTTAGAAACCAATCTGGTGACGGCAAAATCAACCTGCAGTTCGGGATCAATATCATCCATTTCGGGGTAGAATGCTGAGAGTGAAACAGACATAGCTGCAAGTACCGACATAGGATGAGCATCAAAAGGATAACCACGGAAAAAATTCTGCATATCAAAATGCAGTAGCGATTCTTTGTTAAGTAATTCCGCGTAATGTTTACGTTGTTCAGCATTCGGTAACTCACCTTTTATGAGGAGGTATGCTACTTCAACGAAATCACAATTTTCGACCAGATCTTCGATATCATATCCGCGGTATCGTAAGATTCCCTGTTCACCGTTCACATAACAGATTGAACTTGTGCAGCTTCCTGTATTTACAAAACCAGGGTCATAGGTAATATACCCCGTCTCCTTTCGGAGCGAG
>Ga0334901_1000446_pt1 | contig 57094 bp, 43 predicted proteins | sample GraSluR3_MG_3_FD_207216 | JGI IMG/M metagenome (GOLD analysis project Ga0334901, IMG submission 207216) | Sludge microbial communities from methane-producing bioreactor in Wageningen University, Netherlands - Granular Sludge_15_08-R3 | ecosystem: Engineered > Bioreactor > Anaerobic >...
CCGGTGCATTATCGATGCTGTCAAATGTTCGAACGGATGCTGAACCCGATTTACTTAAATATAATGTTATTGCTGCCGTCAATGTCGTCTTGCCATGATCTACGTGACCTATGGTTCCTATATTAACATGCGGCTTCGTCCTAACAAATTTCTCCTTTGCCATTTCTCCTCCTGCAAAAAAAGATCCATAAAAGTATCTTTACCGCGTATTTGATACTTTTGCTTTTTAATAACACCTTGAAACCGTGTTACTCATGTGAAGGCTCAAAAAATATTCTCCCGTTAAAGTGTCAATAAATTTTTAACTTTTTTATTCTCCGATGCCAAAAATTCCTGCTCTCAGCGGGTATTATCAGCATTAATTATCCAGAAGGATTTTAGCTGATCCCGACTCGTTTTTCTTCTGAAACCAGAAATCCGATAGTTCTTATCTGTAAATAGATCTCGATCCTTAGCCGGCGCCAGCTAGATTTTAGTTCTTGACAATGTAGTAATCGAGCTGTTAAGTAATACTAAAAATAATGAGTATTTCAATAGAAAGGCATGAACAGGAAACTAACTTTACTGGTAGTAGTTTTACTGGCAACAGGATGGTATAAAACTCTGCTCGGTCAATCGACAGTAACCACTGGGAAGAGTAATCTGTTGTCAGGTTATTCGGTTACGGTTTACGGAGGTCGCTATACAGATCGCCATCTCCGGGCAAAGATACTGAAACTTAAACCGATCTACTACGAAAATTCCTGGCTGATGTCACTTGCTGTCAGCAAGCAAATCTTTGATCGATCAGACTTTTTCCGGCTTGAGTTAGAGACACAGTTTGCCAAACATATAGGTGAGCAGAAGCATTACGAATTTAATACACTTCTGACACTCAGATTACGATACCAGACAGCAAGTTTTTCTTTCCCGCTCAGTTTTGCAGTTGGTAATGGTTTGTCTTATGCAACTGAAACTCCGGTAATCGAGGAACGAAGCAGGACAAATGTCAATGCCAGTAGATTCCTGAACTATTTACTTCTGGAGATTGCTGTTGACCTTCCAATTCTGGAGAATTGGGAAGCTGTCGGCCGGATTCACCACCGGAGTGGAGTTTTTGGGCTCTACAGCAACGTTCGTGGCGGTTCTAACATTATGACAGTCGGAACGAGATACAACTTTTAGAGAAAGATTATAAAGGAGCGAAATTTATGGAATTACAGGAAGTTATTGAGAAAAGAAGAGCATACCGTTCACTTCTACCGGCCGAAATCAATGAAGAGACCATCGAACTGTTAAGCAGGACAGCACAGCTTGCACCCTCCTGTTTCAACAAACAGCCGTGGCGATATGTCTTTGTTAAGGACAAACAGAAGCTGAAGGAGTTGTTCTCTGCTCTTTCTGAAGGGAACAGATGGGCAAAAAAAGCCTCGATGATTATAGCTGTTTTCAGTCATAGAGACCTCGACTGCAAGATTAAAAAGAGAATCTATTATCTTTTAGGTACCGGAATGAGCATCGCTATTTTGCAGTTGAAGGCAACCGAGATGGGACTGGTCGCTCATCCCATTGCCGGATATGATGAGGAGAAAGCAAAAGAGATTCTGAAGATTCCCGAAAAGATGAAGCTTATTACCCTGATTATTGTCGGTAAGCACAATCCGGAAATTGATCCGGAACTCAAAGAGAAACAGAAAAAACAGGAGAAAGAAAGACCAGAGAGGAAACCACTCTCGGAATTTGTTTTTATTGATGAATATGAGAAGGGGTTGTCAGAATGAACTTAGCGAAGCGAATAAAAGTATTATACGAGAAGAACAGCGATTTTGTTGACGAGGATTATCAACTATTCCTTGAGTTCAGAAAACAACTCGAACAAGGCCTGATCAGAGCAGCAGAAAAGATTGACGGTGTCTGGAAAACCAACATCTGGGTAAAGAAGGGAATCCTTTTGGGCTTCAGACTCGGAGTGTTGACTGAGATGTCCTGGTCTGACCGGAAAGTATTCTGGGATAAGAATACCTATCCAGAGAGAACCATCTCAGAAAAGGAGGGAATCAGGATTGTACCGGGAGGAAGCTCAATCCGGAGTGGTGCCTACCTCGGCAAAAACATCACAATCATGCCACCCTCATACATCAATACCGGTGCCTATATCGATGACGGAACTATGCTCGACTCCCATTCACTTGTCGGAAGTTGCGCTCAAGTCGGTAAGAGAGTACATCTTAGCGCTGGTGCGATGATCGGTGGTGTGCTGGAGCCGATAGGGAATAACCCGGTTATCATAGAAGATGAAGCTTTCATAGGTGGGAATTGTGGTGTTTATGAAGGAGTAATTGTCGGAGCTAAGGCTATTATCGGCGCTGGTGTTATACTCACAGCAGCCACAAAAATCTATGATGCGGTTAACAGAAGATTTATAACCAAAAGAGAGGAAAATCCACTGACAGTTCCGGAGCGGGCAGTAGTGATCTCCGGAACTCGAAAAATGCCTGGTGATGATAATATCTCGATCTACTGCCCGATCATTATTAAGTTCAGAGATCGAAAGAGTGACAGCTCTGTTTCCTTGGAAGACTGGCTGAGATAACTCCTGATTATTTTCTTTTGTATTCTGCAGCAACTTCCTGTCTTATTCTCTCTTTCTCCCTGTCGTCAATACTGAGTTTCTTCGCTATCTTATTAATGATGTTCAGCTTCTTCTCGATGTTTCTGGAGTCAGCATAACCAATCATAAAACAGAGTCTGAGCAGAAAGTATCTCTTGTAGGGATTATTTCTGTAAACCATATTGATAATTCTCAGATTATTATCCTGATCATAATTACCGCTCTGGATCTCATCTTTGAATTTCTCGAAAAGGGTATTGACGATCTCTCGGTCGGCATTTCCAAACTTCTCTGATAAGGCTAAATGTTCATGCTGGCGTTGCTCCAGTTGATAGATCATTTCAGTCACTATTCGTTCCTTCTCCTCTTCACTCACCTCCTGATCAGCCAGCGAAACGTAGACCGCCAGAGAGAGAGCAGAAGAAACAAAGCAGAAATCCTCATATTCCTTCGCTTCCTGTTCATTCTTCGGCTCGAAAGCCCTCGATTCGAAAAAGCTCTCTAAAAATCCTTCATCCTTCGCCTTATCTACTGCAAAGTTAACACTATTACCTATGTACTTTGACCATCTTGACATAACTCCTCCAACATTATTCTTTTCTCTCTCCCGCTCTCATTATTACTCGTAACCAGGCAACGGAACAGCATTATGGCAAGCCTGAACCCTGAACAAATTCTGAAACAGAGTTCTCGATTTCTCCAACATTTTACTAATCGTTCTCTCAGCCTTACCTTCATATAATATATAATATAGAACATTATATTGTCAATTTTAATTACCTCTCTGCAACCTATATCTCTGTTAGATCACTTCCCATATCCTGTATCCAGATTTATACATCATAGCTTAATCCGGGCAGCCGATTACCCTCTCTTATACCGGGTCAATCACTGAGGAACCCCGTAGTCGGCAAGTGCAGACTACGGTCTCTTCGAGAGTTGTCTTATCACCAGTCAGGTAAGGAGTTAGATGTTATTTCTTGACACAAAATAGAATGATGTTAGTTTCTTATTAATAGATAAGTTCGGAGGAATAAACATAGATGATAAGAAAGATAATTATAGCACTAATATTAGGCTCATTATATATTGTGAGCCTCACTGGAATATCCTTTGATTTTGAGGTTGAACAGCCTCTTTTACGGAACGATAAATTCGAAACCGATCTACCGGTAGTTCTGGAGCCGGGAGATCCGATGCTACCCTATTACGGGCTGCAGATCTTACTTCCCGGTGGCCAGAGTTTTGTCAGAGCAGAGCTCGAAACCGGAGATTGGGATGTTTCGGGAGATGTAGAGATAGATTATGCCCGGTCACCTCAGCCGATCTCCCTTCCGCAGGCCGACAATACAAGACCAAACAGATCTATCTATGAAACTGACAGCCTCTATCCTGCTATGGAATTCGAAGTATTAGGCATTCAGCGTAAGAATGGGCACGACATCCTGATCCTCAATGTCTATCCCTACCGTTACAATCCTGTCCGTAACGAACTTCACTGGACAGAGTCATTCAGCATCAGGATCGAGACCGATTACGATGAGGAACTGGCTGCGAATCAGAACCGCTTTTTATTACAGACCGATCAAATCAAGAAGAAGATTACCAGCCTGGTGATCAATCCTGAAGAACTCGACAGTTACAACAAAGAACCTGCAGCCACCCGATCAATAATGACCGACCTAAACGACCCCTATCAGATGGTGATCATTTCCAGTGCCACGAAAGAAACAATTTTCGGTGAGTATATCACCTGGCAGGAGAACAGGGCTATTACAGCAGGTTTCTTCTCTGTGGAAGATATTTATCAGAATTACAACGGTATCGATAATCAGGAAAAGATACGAAATTTTATCATCGATGCCTATCAAACATACGCTCAGACCGATACCCCCCTGGAATATGTTATCCTCGGTGGTGATGACCAGATAATCCCGATCAGGGGAATGTATGGGCAGGTTGGAAATACAACAGATTATAATATGCCGGCAGATCTTTATTACAGTAATCTCGATGGTAATTGGGATGGCAACGGGAATGGAATTTATGGAGAATTGGGTGATGGGATTGACTGGTATGCCGAAGTAGCGCTCGGCAGGATTCCTGCCTATACAGAGAGTCAGTTTCAAAACTTCTTCCATAAGAGTAAGTATTATGTAGATAATAATACTTATAGTAATGACATAGTCTATATGTTTGGAGAAAATCTCGACGGGTTCCCGACCTGGGGCGGTGATTACAAGGATCAGATCAGCCCCTATATCCCGGACGATTACCATCTTGACACTCTCTATGAGAGAGACGGGACATTCAGTATGGAGAATGTCGTTGATGCCTTTAATGCCGGTCTGGGAATCATAAATCATATTGGGCATGCCAACTATTCTATTGTTTTCGGTCTCAATAATGGCCGGATAAATAGTCTACAGAACACGGAATATGGTTTCGCTTACACTCAGGGTTGTTATCCCGCAGCTTTTGACTATACAACCAGCCAGGAATCAGGAGCTGTCGGTCAGAATCTGACCATCGCATCGGGTGGATTATTTGCCTTCATCGGAAACACTCGCTACGGCTGGTATGCACCTGGTAGCACTAATGGTGCCTCTCAGGCTTTTGATATCACTTTTTTCTCCGGACTTTATGAGCAGAATATCAGAGAATTGGGCCATACACTGAACTACTCCCGCGAACTCCTCGTAAATGAGGCAATGAGCAGCGGTGTTATGCGCTGGATATTCTACGAACTGGTCCTCTTTGGTGATCCTTCAATAGCTGTAAAAGATGCTAACGGAAATTTCCCGAATCTCGAACCAACAAATGTAGTTTACGATGATATAACCGGAGATAATGACGGTTCGGTCAATCCGGGTGAGACTATTCAGATCTATCTGGAACTGGAAAATCTTCCCGGCTGGGCAGAAGCTCATGAAGTATCGGCTCAGATAAGTTTCGACAGTCAGGACATATATCTGATTGATGATACCGCCTATTACGGTTATATTGCTCCGAGCAGTTCCTCTATCAATTCGGATAACCCATTCAGCATAATGGTAGATCCTAATACACCCTATGGCAACTATAATATGTATGTTCAGATCAATGCGGAAAGTCAGGAGGGTGATACTTTTTCCAGAACCTTCCAGGTGACAATGCCGATAACCCTGATTCAGAATCACTGGCCCTGGGAATCTATATATCCTATCTCGGCCTCCCCAATCTTTGCCGATTTCACCGGTGACAGAATGGAAGAACTGGTGATAGTCGATGTCCTGGGTAATATCAACCTGCTTGATGCTGAAGCTAATCTCATTCAGGATCCTCTTGCCAATCAGGAGAATCTCTGGCGTAGTTTCTCAATGGGTGACCTTACCAATGATGATAACAAGGAAATCGTCCTCGCCAGCCGATTTAATAATATCAAAGCCTTCAATAATCTCGGTGATCTGGTCTTCCTTTTCGAAGAGTGCGGCCAACAGATACTTACACCAGTCCTCGCAGATCTCAACGGTGACGGAAACCTGCAGGTTATCAGTCTCGGATTGAATAGAAATCTCTATGTCCTCGAAGGTAATGGAGAACTATCAGAAGGTTTCCCGTTAAGCGTACCTTATGCCTCATCAGCAGATCTGGCAGTTGCTGACCTTTACGATAACGGCAGGAAAGAGATCATCATTGGAGCTGTCGACGGCAATATGTACTGCGTTAACTACGATGGTTCCATGAACGATGAGTTCCAGATCTCACTCGGATCTGGTATTATCACCGCACCGGTTATACTCGATAATAAGAATATAGCTGTCGGAACATCTGACCATAAGTTATTCCTCATCTCACCTTTCGGGGAGATTATCTTTGAAAAGACACTACCGCAGAGGATTGCTTCAGAGATTATCGCAGGTGATTTCAGAAATGATGGCGAACTGGAACTGGCTTTTGTTACCTATAACGGTATGGCAGGTATAATCGACCAGGAGGGAAACTATCTCGATGGCTGGCCTGTCCACCTGAATCAGTCCTTTATGCAGCCACCTCTGGCGGTTGATATCAATGGCGACGAAACTTTAAACCTGATCCTGACAAGCACACAGGGGAATATATACGGATTCAATGCAAACGGTTCTATAGCTGATTCGTTCCCCGTCACTCTCAATATTCCGGTATCATCTCCAGCTTCAATCGCTGATATTGATGGAGATGGTGACTGGGATATCATTATGGCAACCTCGACTGGTATAATGGTTGTAGATTATAAACTCCCGATGGGTGAAATGCAATCCTGGCATATGTACAGGGGTAATGTCCATCGAACAGGTTTCTATGGCGATAATAATGTGTTGCAGATAGATATACCGGAATCGGAGTATGTTACTTCTCTTGAACAGAATTATCCTAACCCCTTCAACCCCTCGACCAGAATCAATTTCTCACTCAAAGAGGATTCTCCGGTTGTTATCGATATTTTTAATATCAGAGGACAAAAGGTTAGAACCCTGGTTGACAAAGATATGGACGCCGGAAACCACTCGGTTATCTGGACCGGATTGAATAATCAGAACAGACAGGTTGGTGCAGGTGTTTACTTCTACAGGTTGCATTCATCTGATACCACGATTACAAGGAAAATGTTACTCTTGAAGTAAAAGAATGCTCGAAAAATGGATTCTACCCGGTAGCCTCTTTCTGTTGATGTTGCTCGTGCTTCCACTGTCCGCTGAAAAAAGGGAGTTACTCGTCCCGGAAGATCTCTTCAGTCTATGTTTCAATGAAGAGAAGGAATGGACACTCTTCATTGCTGAACTCTCCGAACAGAAAGCCTACCTTTCTCATTTCAGCAAATCACCGCTACAATATAGTATTATCAGAGAATTTGAAATCTCTTCAGGAAAGCAGAAAGGAGCTAAAAGAAGCGAATGGGACCTCAGAACCCCGATTGGCTGCTATCAGATCTTACAATTCAGACATCAGAATACCCTGCAGGAAAAATTCGGAACGGGTGCTTTTATCCTCGACTACCCTAACCTGATCGACAGAGCACTCAATAAGAGCGGTAGCGGAATATGGATACACGGAACCGATAAAATCGAATTCATCGACTTCGATTCTGAAGGATGTATCCGGATGAAAAACAACGATATCAATTTCCTGAAACAATACCTCGCACCAAGAAAAACTCCCGTGTTCATTACAGATAAGATCAGTCTAAAAAAAATCTCCACTCTGGAACTGATGAAATCGGAATGGGAAGATAGATACAACAACTGGATATCTGCTCAAAATAACAATAATCTGGAACTCTTTTTCCAATTCTATCACCCCGCTTTTCAGGACCCTGATATGAATATGGATCTTTCCAGATGGATGCTGTTCCAGAAAGAAAATGGACTTCATAATTTGCCGGAAAACAGAGAACGAGAGATTTTGCAACAGGGTAAATACATCCTCGTCAGAGATAAAGAGATCACTAACAACGAAAATAAAAAGGATGGCGTGATCGAAACCCTCTGGAAACTCCACGATAGTAACTGGTTCATCATCCGCGAAAACAGGTTTACTGAATGATTTTTTCTAAACCTGTCACTGCTCCCGGTTTGTGCTCTTCTCCTGAACTATCGCACTGTCTGACAAGCAGATACACCACCTGATACAGACTCTTCGCCATCATACTCAGAGCAAAAAAATATTTTTCATTGACAAAAAAAGGGTTAGATTGTTATTAGCACTCTTGTCAGTCAATTGCTAAACTTTGACAAAATTCGGATAAAAATTTAACGATAAGGAGGAAAGAAGATGGCAAAACAGATCAAATTTGGTCATGAAGCACGCAACTCGATCAAGGCTGGTGTCGACAAGCTGGCTGATGCAGTGAAAGTGACATTAGGGCCGCGAGGGAGAAATGTGGTTCTGGAGAAGAAATTCGGTTCTCCGACGATTACCAATGATGGTGTAACAATAGCCAAGGAGATCGAATTAGAGGATTCGTTTGAGAATATGGGTGCACAACTCTGTAAAGAGGTAGCTGAGAAGACTCATGATATTGCTGGAGATGGGACAACCACCGCCACATTATTAACTCAAGCGATCATCGAAGAGGGTTTGAAGCATGTAACAGCTGGAGTCAATCCTATGTATCTGAAGCGTGGATTGGAGAAAGCGTCCAAAGTAGTAGTAGATGAGATCAAGAATTTCAGTAAGAAGATAGCGAGTTCTGAAGAGGTAGCGCAGATAGCCACCATCTCAGCCAATAATGATCCTGAGATAGGCAAATTGATCGCTGAGGCTATGGATTCAGTGGGCAATGAAGGTATCATTAACGTCGAGGAAGCCAAATCCATCGATACCTACATGGAGAAGGTCGAGGGTATGCAGTTCGATCGTGGTTATGTATCTCCATACTTTGCCACCGATACAGACAAGATGATAGCCGAACTGAGCGATCCTTATATACTTCTTTATGACAAGAAGATAACCGTTATGAAGGACCTGCTTCCGATCCTTCAGGAAGTGGCTCAATCAGGGAAACCACTTATGATCATCGCAGAGGATATCGAGGGTGAAGCTCTGGCAACTCTGGTTGTCAATAAGCTGAGAGGAACGATCAATGTAGCGGCTGTCAAGGCTCCTGGATTTGGTGATCGACGCAAGGCTATGATGGAAGACATTGCTATCTTAACCGGTGGAACAGTGATCTCCGAAGAGTTAGGTCGTAAACTGGACAGTGTAACGATGCAGGATTTGGGAACAGCTAAGAAGGTTATCGTTGATAAGGAAAATACTGTAATCAGAGAAGGTGCAGGAACGAAGAAGAATATTGAAGCCCGTGTCAAGCAGATCAAGAATCAGATTGAAGACACGACTTCTGATTACGATCGTGAAAAACTCCAGGAGAGGCTGGCAAAACTGAGTTCTGGTGTTGCTGTCATCAAGATAGGTGCTGCGACAGAGACTGAAATGAAAGAGAAGAAAGCCCGGGTAGACGATGCTCTACATGCTACCAGAGCTGCTGTAGAAGAAGGTATCGTAACTGGTGGCGGCGTCTGTCTTATTCATTCATCCAAAGCAATCGACAAGATCCAGTTCGACAATCACGAAGAAAAAGTAGCAGCCAGTATCCTGAAAAAGGCATTACTAGTTCCCGCTTTCCAGATAGCAAAAAATGCTGGTGAAGAGGGTGCTGTTGTTGTAGAGAAGCTGAAGGGTAACAAAGACACTCACTTTGGTTTCAATGCTGATACAGGAAAATTCGAAGATATCTATAAAGCAGGTATTATTGATCCGGCAAAGGTTGTGCGCTCTGCAGTTCAGAATGCAATCAGTATTTCAGGACTCTTTTTGACAACAGAATGCATCGTAACCGAGATCCCGGAACCTGAACCTCCAGCCCCGGCAGGTGGTGGAATGCCACCAGGAATGGGCGGTATGTATTAATTAACTGAATAGACTGAGGATTGAAATTAGAATCCGTAATGGTCTGGATATTTAAGAGGGGCACAGTCATTTGTGCCCCTTGATTTATTTAGAATTATTCAACACCGACGAACTTAAAAAAGTATCAGAGTTTTCCACTCATCAGCAGATCATAAAAAATCATGCTTGACATGAAAACCTGAAGTAAAATATTTTGACACGATAAATAGTAAACTAAGGAGAATGTCTTTATGAAAACGCTTACACCAAAGCAGGACCAAATTAGACATGACTGGATATTAATCGATGCTGAGGGCCAGACTTTGGGCAGAATATCCACAAAAATTGCCGGACTGCTCCGTGGTAAACATAAACCTTACTATGCCCCACATCTCGATACAGGTGATTTTGTTATCGTTATTAATGCAGAGAAGGTTAAATTGACTGGTAACAAGGTATTACAGAAGACCTACAGGTCTTACAGTGGTTACCCCGGTGGATACAAAGAAGTCCCTTTTACTCGTTTCCAGAGCAAGAAACCGGAAGAGGTTATTTTAAGAGCTGTTAAGGGAATGCTGCCCAAAACCGCCCTTGGACGACAGCTTTTACAGAAATTGAAAGTATATGCAGGATCAGAGCATCCTCATCAAGCACAGAAACCCATTACTATCTCGTGAATAACGGAGGAATATAGATGCAGTATTTTGATGCAATAGGCCGCAGAAAGACATCTGTTGCCCGAGTACGTCTGACACCCGGGACAGGGAAGAGAACCGTAAATAATGTTCAGTTAAAGAGATACCTGAATCGAGAAACACTTGAGATGATCGTTGAACAGCCGTTCGAACTCGTCAATCTCTCTGACAAGATTGATCTGAGTGTCAATGTCATAGGTGGTGGTTTGGCCGGCCAGGCGGGAGCTATCCGGCATGGTATTACCAGAGCACTAACAAAATATGACGAGAATTTACGCGCCGAGTTGAAGAAACATGGGCTGCTAACGAGAGATCCGAGAATGGTCGAGAGAAAGAAGAGCGGTCAGCCTAAAGCACGTAAGAGATTCCAGTTCTCGAAACGTTAAGAGATCAATCGACAGCCTGGAGCAAAGCGTCCAGCTATTGTGTAAGTTTAACATATTCATATTTGAATATCGCACTCCGGAGTTGCAAGGCGGTGTCTGTTACTCAGCAGAGTAACAGATTGAATTGCGGATATCCGGAATGAATTGATAAATAACCGTAATTAAGGAGTAACTATGTCAGTTGTCATGATGAAACAATTGTTAGAATCGGGCGTCCATTTTGGTCATCAGACTCATAAATGGAATCCCAAGATGAAGAAGTATATTTTTATCAAGCGTAACGGAATCCATATCATAGACCTCAAACAGACTGTTGATGCCATCAACGAGGCTTATATGTTTCTGAAAGAAGTTGCAGCTCGCGGAGAATACGTCCTTTTTGTCGGAACAAAGAAACAGGCCAAAGATGCTATAGAAGCAGCTGCTAAAAAATGTGGTGCCTTCTATGTCAGCAATCGCTGGTATGGTGGTATGTTGACCAACATGCAGACAATCCGAAGATCGATCAACAAACTCGATTATTATGAACAGATTGTTGATGACGGGACTATCAACAGCTTCACCAAGTTGGAAGCTACAAAAATGAAGAGAAAATATGACAAGATACTCACCGCTCTCGGTGGTATTCGCGGTATGGATTCCAAACCCGGTGCCGTAGTTGTTATAGATACGATATATGAAGAGATTGCTGTTCATGAAGCGAGAAAACTAAATGTTCCGATCGTTGGGATGGTAGATACCAATAGTGATCCCGACCTTATAGATTATGTCATCCCGGCAAACGACGATGCAATTCGAGCTATATACCTGATTACTGATATACTGGCAGATGCAGTTATGGAAGGACGAAATATCATGATGGAAGGTATGGAAGAAGCACGAGAAGAAGAGCAGGCTGTCGAACAGGAAGGTATTGAGCCTGGCGAAGAAAAGCCGAAAGAAGAAAAGTCCGAATCTCGACCAGATAAAGAGTCTTCTGAACCTGCCGACTCTGACACAGATGAAGCAGAATCCCGGGCAAAGTCACAGGAAGAAGCACCCGAAGAAAATAAAAAAGGGAAATAAGATTCTGGATTAATCATTGATTCGGAACAGGATACACTCAAAATAGTATTTGCACGTAGTGCACATCATTGTTATAAATCAGCTCAGTAAGCAAAATTTTAAAGGAGATATATATGAATATCACGGCTCAAATGGTGAAAGAATTACGAGAGAAGACCGGTGTTGGTATGATGGATTGCAAAAAAGCACTTCAGGCTACCGAGGGGAATATGGAAGAAGCGGTCAAATACCTGCGTGAAAAAGGTATTAGCAAAGCAGCTTCAAAATCCGATCGAGAAGCAAAAGAGGGGCTTATCGAGGCCTATGTACATTTCAACGGGAAAATCGGAGTTCTGGTCGAGATCAACTGCGAGACCGACTTTGTCGCCCGAACAGAAGATTTCAAAGAGCTATGCAAGAACATAGCAATGCATATAGCGGCCTCTAATCCTTTAGCAGTCAGTGAGGATCAGCTTGATCAGGAAATGCTCAATAAAGAGCGAGAGGTTTATTATAATAAGGCTCTCAACGATGGTAAGCCAGAAAATATAGCCACGAAAATCGCTGACGGTCAGATTCAGAAATACGTTAAAGAGAACTGCCTGCTCGATCAGGAATATTACCGTGAATCGGGTGTAACCGTTCAAGAAGTGATCCATGAAGCAGTATCCAAGATGGGCGAGAATATTCAGATAGCGAGATTCGTCAGATATTCACTGGGTGCATGATATGACAGACCTCTTCAAACCGGAACAGATAGAGAGAATCATCGTCAAGGTCAGTGGAGAGTTTCTAGCTGGTAACAAAGCATTCGGATATGACCACAAGGTTTTAGAGCAACTTGGAGACGATCTTATCGCCCTCAAGAAGATGGGATTGGCTATTGGAGTGGTACTCGGTGGCGGTAACATTTTCAGAGGGGGCAAATCTCTTAGAAGTAACGTCGAAGGAGAAAAGGATAAGGGTAATATCCAGAGAGTTACCGGTGATCAGGTCGGTATGCTGGCAACTCTGCAGAACAGTTTGGTTTTGAGTGATTATATTCGCCGGAAGAATTATCATACAGAGGTTTTTTCTGCTCTGGAGATCAATAAAGTCTGTTGTTTCTATTCAACAGATAGTGTAGAAAATGCCCTGAATAAGGGCAAAATATGCTTTCTGGCAGGCGGTACAGGAAATCCCTATTTCACAACTGATACAGCTGCCGTTCTGAGAGCTATTGAGTTAAATGCTGATATAGTTTTAAAAGGAACTAAAGTCGATGGGGTCTATAGTGCCGACCCCGTGACTGATAAGAATGCAGAATTCTACCCGGAAATCAGTTACGATGAGCTTCTCACCAGAAGATTAAACGTCATGGATATGACAGCGTTTACTCTCGCCAGAGATCATCATATCACGATGAAGATCTTCAATATAACCAAACCGGGTAATCTAAGAAATGCCATCCTGAAAAGGGACGAAGGATCCTACATCTATTAATGGCAGGTCGAAAAGGAGTATAATATGGATAAAGTTATAAAGCAACTCGAAGAAAAGATGAATAAAGTCATCGATACGATGGCTCACAATTTCCTGAAATTGCGCACCGGAAGAGCAAGTGTATCAATTCTGGATGATATTAAGATCAACTACTACGGAGAGTTAACCCCGATCAAACAGTTATGCAGTATCTCAACTCCAGAACCACGGCTTATCGTTATTCAACCCTGGGATAAAACCACTCTAACAGATATTGAGAAGGCGATACTTGCTGTCAATCTCGATATAACTCCCGAGAATGATGGCAAGGTTGTTCGATTGCCATTCCAGCCACTTACAGAAGATAAGAGAAAGGATATTGTTAAACAGATCAAAAGAATTGCTGAAGATTCAAAAGTTGCTATCAGAAACATCAGACGAGAGGGTAACGACATAGCTAAACAGATGGAAAAAGATAAAGAGATCTCAGAAGACGAAATGAAGAAACTCCTCGATGATATTCAGGAACTGACAGACAAGTGGGTTGAAAAAGTATCGAACGCTGCTAAAAATAAAGAAAATGAAGTTATGTCTATCTGAAAGGTAAACCACTGATATGCGTTATATAATTACTTCTGAGTGCGTTAATTGCGGCGAATGCATCGACATATGCCCTGTTTCGGCTATAATAGAGGGTGAAGACCAGCTGTTTATTACCGAAGCTTGTGTCTGTTGCGGTAAATGTATAGAAATTTGCCCCGTAGAGGCAATAAGAATCAACAATAAAAAATAACCTCTCTATCTTTTTTTTATCTTTTAATGAAACTTACCATATAGTAACCAGTTACCATATTGCATGAAAAAAAAGCTTGCAGATTACCAGCACTTTAATCAATAGTGCTTGTCAAAATGACAGTATTGTATCTCGAGTATTGATTCTCGAAAGGTAACATATACTATAATCGGTCTATAAACGGTGACTTAACAAAAAAGGGATAGACGGAATGAAAGTAATGGTTGTCGGAAGCGGTGGCAGAGAACATGCCATTGCCCATTCAGTAGCAAAGAGTAAACGAGTTGAAAAAGTATACGTAACTCCAGGTAACGTCGGAATGCTTGATATAGCAGAAATAATCCCCTCGAGCAATTTCAAAGATATCTATAACATCGTACTCGATAAGAAGATTGACCTTGTTATTATCGGACCAGAACAACCCTTGCAGGAAGGTATCTCGAACTATCTGGATGAAATGGGAGTGACAGTTATTGGTCCGAACAGAGAGGCAGCCCGTCTGGAGAGCAGCAAGGTATTCGCCAAAGCCCTGATGCAGAAATACGGGATTCCTACAGCAGTTTACCGAACGTTTTCTGATTACAAGCAAGCAGCACAATATATCAAGAGCCATTCGTCCCAGAGGTTAGGAGAAGATAGTGAACAACCAGCTCTTTCCTATCCCCTGGTAATTAAGGCTGACGGACTGGCGGCCGGAAAGGGTGTCTTGATAGTCCATAACGAGGGTGATGCACTTTCAGCTTTGCGTAAGATGATGATCGATAAGGCTTTCGGCCAGTCAGGTGAGCAGGTCATCATCGAAGAATACCTTCAGGGATACGAAGCTTCTGTCTTTGCTTTTACCGATGGAACCGACTATCAGATGACTGTACTTTCACACGATTATAAAAAGATTTTTGATAAAGATTTAGGACCTAATACCGGCGGTATGGGTGCTTATGCTCCGGTTGAGTTGTCTGAAGAACTCTTCAAGGAGATTGAAGAGATGATCTTCAATCCGCTCCTTAAGGGGTTGAAGAAAGAGAATATCGAATACAAAGGTGTGATCTATGCAGGATTGATCTTCCCTGAAGATGGAATGAAGGTCCTGGAGTTTAACTGCCGCTTAGGTGACCCGGAAACCCAGGCGGTTTTACCTCTGTTAGAGACCGACTTTGTTGATATCTGTGAGTCTATTGCCAGCGAGAGGTTGGGAGATTTACAGCTTAGCTGGAAGGATCTGGCATCTGTCACTGTTGTTGCCGCTTCAGAAGGTTATCCCGGCAAATCCGAAACTGGAAAGGTCATAACTATGAATAACCCGATTGTAAATGACAATCTGCAGATATTTTTCTCTAATGTAAAACACGACCAGGCAGGTAGATTGATAACATCTGGCGGCAGGGTCCTGACTGTGACAGCTCTGGCACCTACTCTATCTGAAGCATCTATCAAGGCCTATGAAAACCTCTACAAGATCAAATTCGATAACATCTATTTCCGAAAAGATATCGCTCTGAACCCGGAAAAGATAGTAGATACCAAAGAACAGGATAAGCAATCCACTTAGACCAATATCAAACATCCCGGTACTAAGAAGGAGACGAGAGATGAGAAAATCTCAAACAGTTTTTAACATTATTGGCAGAAACGGGTATTCTGAGACCGAAAACCCGAACGAAACAGGCCAGAATCGAATGATTAATAACAATCACTACCCCAAAGCAACTCCGACTTCTCTTTTCAGACTTACAGCCATCCTTGTTGTTTTACTCTGTGGAATCAACTGGCTTGCAGCCTCACCCTTTACCGTAGTTCATCTTTCGGAGCATGAGATAGTTCTCGATTTCTCTCTTCCCGAATATGAACTGAAAGAGATCGAACATGAGGGACACATCTATCATCGGATAACTGGTAGCTTTACCCACTTCCACTCTGATGAGGGATACCCTCTCATCCCTTATTTTTCTGAGATAGTAGGCATTCCGTCTGACGGTAGTATAAATCTCAGCATCGAAAATATCTCAGAGACGACTCAAAGGGGTATTACGATATATCCTGCAGAGAAACTGAGCCTCGGACACGAAAACTTGAATGGGACCATTGTCGAACAACCGACCAGCTCTGAGATTGAAGACGTTGATTTTATCTTCTATCGTGATAGAGATGCTTATACAAGTAGTGAGAACTACCCACTTCAGATTCTGGAAGAGGGTAATAAAGGTTTCGCCTCTGACCGTCGCTTTGCCAGCTTTCTGTTCAACCCATTCCGATTCAACGCCACCAATAGAAGTCTATCTGTAATCTCAGAGGCAACAATCCGCATTACCATTCAGGGTGATAGAAGTGCTTCCCGGGATTTCATACCAGGCAGAAGCTTTATCGATCGTCTGGGAGATCTCTTCTTTCTCAACAACGAACAATCCCGTTACTGGCGCAAAGCAAGGGATTACAATCCCGATTTTACGCCGATACGCTCTTTTAGTATTTCAGAGATCCAGTTCATTGTTGATAGTGAAGGGATATATAAGGTAACTTATAGCGACCTGCAGGACGCGATAGACCTCTGGGAAAAAGAACTCGAATATCAGATCGACATAGACCTCGATACCCTAGATCCCCGTTATCTGCAACTGGAGAATAAGGATAACGTTGTCCCGATCCACTTTATTGGGGAGAGAGATGGTTCCTTTGATCCGGGAGATTACTTCGAATTCTTCGGCGACAGGCATTACGGTAAGGAAGGTTACTATGATACTTACACCTCAGAGAATGTCTATACTCTCAAAATAGTCGATCAATGGGGTGCACGTATGGCAGTAGAAAACGGCGGAATCAGAGAGACGAATCCGGCTAATTATATCTTACCAGCATCTTACGAACAAACAGTCCATTTTGAGGAACAGAGTTCCGGCTTGCATTTTACACTCGGTAATTATGCAACTGCTCCCCGAGAAGATCTCTGGTTCTGGAAAAGAATCTTTGCCCCCGATCTTGATGTTACCCCTTTTCAACTCGAATATCCTGAACAGACACACCTCCGGGGTTTCAATGCTTCTGTCTGCCTGGTCGGCCTGACCTATATTACTGATACTACAGTCCCCGATCATCGTGCCAGGATCAGGATCAATTCCTCTTTTATTAACGATCATACCTGGTTCGGCCAGAGTGAGAAGATCTTCAGCAATCCCTCACCCCTGCCGAATCTCTATCTCAATCATGGCGAGAATTATCTCTATATAGACCTGCCGGGTGACACACCGAGCGGTCATGCGGAGATAGTTTTATTCGATTATCTTACCTTGACTTACTGGCGTGAATACAAAACAGATTCCGATTATATTCGTTTCACTAACCCCTCTAACAGACCGCTCGGCCTCTATCAATTCGAGCTTGAAAACTTCTCTTCGGATCATGTTTCTGTCTATAAGATCAACTCGGGTTTTATTGAGAATTTGCAGATTGAACCATTCTCAGAAACTGGAGCTGCCCCTTATAAAGTAACATTCCAGAACCAGATTGTGGCCGATAATATAGAGTTTATTGCCCTGACCGAAGATCAGAAAAAGAGTCCGAAAAAGATTCGACCCCGTATCCCTTCTGAATTGAGAAATCCAGCTAATACTGCCGATTACGTAATCATCACTATCAGAGATTTCATGGAGGATGAGGGTACTCAACTGCTGAAAAACACCTGGCAAAGCCGTGGTGTTGATGTGAAACTGGTCGATCTGCAGAACATCTTCGATGAGTTTAACAACGGGATCAGATCAGCAGAGGCTATAAAGGATTTTCTGACTTACGCCTATAATAACTGGTCTATTCCGATGACACATGTCCTCCTGCTCGGTAAAGGGATCTTCGACGAAAGAGATTTCAGTGTCCATAGAAGTGTAAATCATATCCCCTATAAGAATATCTGGACTGACAAGGTGGGTGCAACACCGAGTGATAACTGGTATGCCTGTATCGTCGGTGACGATCCGGCACCCGATATCAATCTAAGCAGAATCACTCTCTGGGAGAGCGAACAAATCCTACCGGTTGCAGAAAAAACCCTTCACTATCTGGAGAACCCCAATTATAATGATCTCTGGCAGAGTACAATCACCCTCGCTGCAGGTGGTAAGATTACCGACGCCGAGGATATTTTTGCTATATTGAGTGAAGACCTTCGCGACCGCTGGATACCGAAAGACTTCAATGTTGTCAGGGTTTATACCAATACGCAACCACCGACCCCACCACAGTATCTGGGAGGAACCTTCAAGTTGAAGAACACCTGGGATGCCGGTACTTACTTCGTCCAGTTCTTCGGGCATGGTGGAGGCCGCATATGGGCAGACTATAACCTTCTAAATAACAATGACATTGTTACACTCAACAATAATAACTACCCCTTTGTTTTGAGTCTTTCCTGTTATCCTGCTGACTTTTCCAGGCCAGGAGCCGGCAGTATCGGAGAGACAATGATCCTGATCCCTGAAAGGGGTGCAATTGCTCATTATGGCACCTCCGGATTGAGTTATACTTATTCAAATGTTACTATGGCCAACCATATGAACGAATCCATCTATCACAGAAACCTCGGTAGTTTCGGGGACATCATTTCCTACACAAAGACCAGATTCAGCGCAGTTGGAGGAGGTGCGTCATATCTTGCTATGACACATGGAGCAATAATGTTTGGAGATCCGATGTTAGGTTATGATCTTCCTCAGGATAGAGTTCATGTAGAATTGAGCCAGTATAATATTACTGAGGGTGACACTCTCCATATCACTGTTGATATGGGTGAAGACATTCAATATGCGAGATTTCTGATCCAGAATGAGGATGAGATCACACAAAATATTCCTTTCGATATCCCGGTAGTAAATGGAATCTTTCAGACGAGTTACGTTCTACCTAGTATTCCCCAGAACATATATAGAAGACTGGTTAAAGTATATGGTTATGGCAGCGAGAGACAGGCACTGGGTATGACTAACTTTACTGTCGGCCAGGCCGCAGTTGTTGATAATGTTACTATCCCTTCAGAGATTACAGAATATGATCCGGTGCATATTGCCGCAAGGTTCTTTGACGAGACTGGAATTCAGTCTGTCGTAGCCCGTAGTGGCAATCAGGAGAGATCGATGGTCTATGACCCTGAAGAAGACCGTTACATTACAACAGAACCTTTCCCTTCGTCCAATCCGAACCCCAATCCGCGAGAATATTATTTTATCATCACAACCGGGGCTAACCAGACTGTTACTTCCCAAACCTTCACATACCAGGTGCTGGGGCCTGATCTGACAATCACCGAGATGGAGTTTGCCAGTTTCGAGAATCAACCGGCTATCAAACTTCAAGCCAAAAATATGGGTGATCTTAAATCACCTGAGACTATTATCAGGCTGACGAAAAGGGTAGATGATGTAGATACTGTTATGAGTGAACAATACGTTCCAGAAATCTTGCCACTGGAGACTCTCTGGATTTATATCCCTATCGAGCCGATACAGGGAACAGTCCGTTTCATTGCCAGAATCAATCCGGATGGTGATTTTGCTGAACATCCCACCTATACGAACTCTATTACTTCTCCACAATACACATTGAATATGTTCTACGCCGGTGTTAATGGTGTTACCGAATACAGCCTCGATGAAAACCTCAAATGTGAAATTCCCGCTGGTCTTCTCCAGGAAGAGACCATATTCTTTATCAATAGTACCCCCTTCAAAGAACCGTTAAACCAACCTGATATCAATACCATTGCTTTGCTGGATAACAGCTACTCACGTTCCTATGAATTAGGCCTGTTCGATATGAGTGTTTTACCCGATACCCTCGGCACATTACCTGATAACATGACAGTCAGGCTAACCATGCAGTATAATCCAAACAATCCTGACAATATCGAATGGGAAAGTGAGAACAGTTTTTCCTTCTACCGCTGGATCGATAACTATGATAAATGGATACATCAGGGGGGATTTACCTCGACAGCTGATAATCATGTCTATCAAGATCTGCAACGACTGGGAACATACACTATTCTTCGGAATACTGACCGCAGATCTCCTACTGTCTCGGCAAATGTTCAGGATCAGGAATTTACTTATGGTGGTTATGTTTCCGGCACAGGTATTATCTCCTTTACTCTGGCTGATGCTAATGGGATCGATATCTTTGATAATAGTATTGAACTCTTTCTCAACGGCATACCAGTGGATGAAAGAGATTTTACTATTGCTGCTAATCCGGGTAACCTGATCTCTATACCAATCAAACATCAACTGAACCTCGATGATGGAAACTATACCCTTTCACTATCCTGTGCAGATGTTAACGGTAACTTTCAATCCCATGACATCAATTTCGTTGTCAATACCAGATTCGATGTTCTTAATCTCGCCAACTATCCAAATCCGATTGTTACTACTACAATCGATCCAGCAAATCAGAATCGCACTCGTTTTACTTATGTTCTGACCGATGATGCTGATGAGGTAACTATCAAAGTTTATACGGTAAGTGGCAGACTGGTTAAGACTTTTCGTAACCTTCCCTCTGGCATAGGATATCATGAATACCCCAGAACTGTTCTCGGCTGGGATTGTCGAGATGATAAGGGATACTATCTGGCCAATGGAGTTTACTTCTATAAAATAATAGCCCGTAAAGGGAACAAAACGGCAGAACAAACGCAAAAGATGGCAATAGCCCGATAATGAAGTTTTGAACTCTCAAACGGAGGTTCCATGAAGAATTTAGATCTTTTCCGATACTTATTGACGACAGTAATACTCTGCTTTACGCTTGGATTATCTTCACCACTCTATGCTGGAAGATATGCAGGTGATTTTATGGAGATAGGTTCTGGTGTCAGAGCTTTGGGCTTCGGTGGCGCTTTCACCGCCGTAGCTAACGACGGATCGGCCATCTACTGGAATGCTTCAGGAATATCTCAGATCAAAAGAATCGAGGTTAGCCTGATGAGATCTTATCTATATGGTGGACTGGCTCATTACGACCATATCACATACTGTCAACCCCTTCCGAATGATGTTACTATCGGCTTGAACTGGACTCGGCTTTCTATTCCCGATATACCTATCTTTTCTGAAAACTATCTCATCGGAACTACTATCGACCAGAGAGTTACCTTCCCCAATCTGCAATTAACAGGTATCCCTGACGGTAAATTTACCAGTACCGACGACCTCTTTCAGTTCGCATTTTCTAAGAATGTCAGATACAATATGAATCTGGGCTGGCTCTTCTTTGACCTCCCCGCCGATTTCTACTTCGGCGGTAATATCAAGTACATTTCGCGAAAAATTCTCGATTATACAGGGACTGGCACCGGTTTTGATGTTTCGTTAATGACGAGACAGTATCTGGATCACTGGTTTGATGCTGACTGGCTCGGCACCTTATCCATAGGTGTAAATTTTCAGGATATAGGTGGAACTTCTATATCCTGGGATACAGTTTCCCGTCAATCTGACGAAGTTGTTATGAACACTAAACTTGGTCTGGCCTATCTACAACCACTAAGGACTTTGAAATCTACGGTTCAAATTGCTACTGATACCGATTATCATGTCTATGGCCAGAAACAGCGATGGGGACTGGAATATGTTTACGACGAATTCATCAGCGGCAGGATAGGTTATTATGACAACAACCTTGCAACTGGCTTATCGATTCTGCTTTTTGATGTGAATTTGGACTATGGATTCATTACCAATAATCTGGGCAACACACATCGTATCGGATTACGAGTCAATTTTTAATCAGGAGTGAAAAGAGATGAGAAACACTGAGCCTAAGAGTATAAGAATATGGTTAATATTATTGATTGTAGCTTCATTCCCCCTCATTTTAATTAATTGTTCGGGAACTGAGAGTTTTGAAGTTGATACTACACCACCAGATAAAGTTATTTTGATCCCGCATCTCGGAGATACTGGAGATTCTCTCTATGTGAACGGGGTACTCGTCAACGATTCTAATAATGGTATCGATACCGTTCCCGCCGATAATAACTGGATTCGTATTCAATGGCATACTGTTCTTGATCCCGATTTGGATTACATGAGAATATATCGGTTCGGTGATTATTCTGCCGTTACTCTTATCCATTCTCTCTCACGGTCGGAAATCAACCAGAATGAATATCTCGATAACAGGCTCCATCATCATAATCCAGTAGGCCAGACCTGGTCATACTATGTGGCTGGATACGATCAGCATGGAAATCATAGTGTCTCAGATACAGTCAGTTATAAACTCTTACAAAAGCCGATTCTACTAAACCCTCCTGATTCCGCCCAGGCTTCTCTGGCAGATACCCTCTCGTTTGAATGGTATGCTACTAATGATGCCATTCATTTCCGTCTGCTCATTTTCGATCAATATGATAACTATGTCTGGCACTATGATTATTACGAAGACGAGGAGACAGAAGTTACACTTGTTGTTGACTACATGGGTCCCGATCTTTCCGGTCACGATACGATAATCTGGCGTGTCGATTCATTTGATAATATAAATCCTGACGGTATTGCTTTGAGTGGTGCTGAGTCTTATGAGCGGGTGTTACACCTCTATTCCCCATGATGATCTTGACCCGGTTCGATTATTAACTGTCACTGTTAAGATTTGCGGTAACAGAGTTCTTCTATCCGATCAAGGAGGAGGTTCTCTTCCTCACTCGTAATCCGGATTGATACTATTACAAAAGGAAACCGGTCAGAATACTGCTTCAACTTAGTAAAATCCTTCTCAGTAGTTATGAGATATTCGTAAGTCTCACCTATTTCTTTACTCAATCGATCTATCATTCTTCTGTCTCCATAGGCGTAATGGTCTGGCATACAGTAGTGTTTGCTAAACTCTATTCCTGCTAAACGGACGGTGTTCTCAAAAGATTCTGGTTGCCCTATTCCCGAAATAAGGGCTGTCTTCTTACCCCTGATCAGAACCGGATCTATTTCCTCTCCATTCGCGAGATAGAACCGTTCTATCTCGTAATGAATTCTGAAGACTTGCCTGTTGTTTTCAACCAGATCTGGTGGGATATAATCTTCGCCATTGTAGATAATCAGATCAGCATATTTGAGTGATGATAAAGGTTCACGCAATATACCTGCTGGTAGAACGAAACTATTACCGATCTTTGTGATAGAATTAAAGAGAACCAGATTGCAAGCTTTCTTTACTCTAAGATGTTGAAATGAATCATCAAGTATAATGAAATCAAGGTCAGGAAACTTCTCCTGAAGTATTTCCAGAGAATGCTCTCTCTTCTTTCCAACGATTACAGGAATACCGGGTAGTTTTTCTGCAAGAAGCAGTGGCTCATCTCCAGCTTTATCTGCACCTGCTAATAATCCGTCTCTGTCGGAAATAAGCTTGTTTGAAGCTTCATACGATCCCTTATATCCACGATGCGATACAGCAATTCGGTATCCTCGCTTCTGTAGAAGCCTCGTAAGATAGATAGTAAAAGGAGTTTTACCGCTTCCACCACTAACAATATTACCGATTGATATAGCAGGAACGGAGGGGACATAAACAGAACATAAACCAACGTTGTATAGCTTCCTGCGTAATTGTGTAACTGCAGTAAATATTAGAGCAAAAGGTAAGAGGAGGTAATTGGGTATTGTCCTCCGATAGAAAAATCTATCCCATCTCATGGATTCTGATTAGATGAGGCAGGTGTGAATCTTTGTCCGCTCCTGCCCCACTCAACTTGTTAAAATTGGATCAGAACTGGACCTGAGGTGCTGTCTCTGTTTCTACAGGAGCGTCAAAGAAAGGTGCCCGCTCGAGATTGAACATTCCTGCCAGAATGTTATTGGGGAAGATCACTATCATTCGGTTATATTCAGCAACCGCTTCGTTAAATCGTCTCCTGGAGACTGCAATTCTGTTCTCGGTTCCAGCCAGTTCGTCTTGTAACCTGATAAAATTCTGATTGGCCTTTAATTCTGGATAGTTCTCCGTTACCATAAGCAGGCGTTGTAAAGCACCGGCTAGATTATTCTGTGCTTCCTGATACCTGGCAAAGACATCTGGATCGTTAAGAAGATCTTCTGATATCTCAATTACGCCGCCAACTCTGGCTCTGGCCTCTGTTACAGCCTGAAAAGTCTCCTGCTCGTGTGCGGCATATCCTTTTACAGTTTCTACCAGATTGGGAATAAGGTCATAACGGCGCATCAACTGGTTCTGAACTTCTGCCCAACCGTTGTCGATGTTTACTCTTAACTGTTGCATTCTGTTATATCTGCCGATAAAAACAGCGGCAATAATGATGATAATAACCAGTATTATCAATAGAATGATCAATAAATTCTTCATGGCTTCTCTCCTTACTTAAACTCTTTATATCCTTGATCAGGATTTCTTATTCACTACCCAGGCAGATTATCATCTGCACCCCAATCAATATTCAATGCCTTTTCTGGCAATTATCCCTTTTTGATAATAGTGTTTGATCTCTTTCATCTCACTCACCAGATCTGCTCTCTCGACCAGCTCTGGATAAGCTCCCCTGCCGGTCATAATGATCTCAGACCTGCTCTCGATCTCAAATAGCTCCAGTTGCTCCTCAAGCTTAAGTAAGCCCCAGGCTACGGCGACATTAATCTCATCAAGAACTATCAGGTCATATTTATTGCTTGCGATTATCTCCCTTGTATGATCTATCGCTTTGCTAGCCTCTTCGAGATCTATCTCTTTCGGTTTACCTGGCTCTATCAGTTTATCGGTTCCATATTGAAAGATATCTATCCCTTCACACTCAGATAAAAACCTGATCTCTCCATACTCCACATTCTTCTTCATAAACTGCAAAAGACAGACCTTTTTACCGTAGCCGAGCATGCGAATGATTAAACCGAGTGCGGCTGTGGTCTTTCCTTTACCATCTCCGGTATAGACCTGAATCATAATAACTCCTCTCTCCCCTTGAGACAATAACTTGTGTTGAATAAGAACCTCTTTTGAAGCCTGGCCGTTACAGCTGTTTTTACCAGGTGGCTAAACCTATGCATATTGCAGACGGTAGAGATCATAATAGAGATTCTTGTTAGCTATCAGTTCGTTATGATGTCCCTCTTCGACGATTTTACCTTTATGCAGAACGATGATTCTGTCAACATGTTGTATCGTAGAAAGACGATGAGCAATGATGATCGATGTTCTATCTTTCATGACCTTGATCAGAGCATCCTGGATAAGTATCTCTGTTTCAGTATCGATATTGGAGGTAGCCTCATCGAGCACGAATATAGCCGGATTGTAAGCCAGAACCCTGGCAAAGGCAATCAGCTGTCTCTGCCCCACAGAGAATGTGGCTCCTCGTTCCATAACCGGCTCGTTGTAACCGTGCGGCAAGTGTTGAATAAACCGGTCGACATTAACATATTTGGCGATGCGAATGACATCCTCGTCACTGAGATTGTTGTTATCCATAACAATATTATCTCTTACCGTTCCGGAGAAGAGGAAGACATCCTGCTGAACTATCCCGACATTACGTCTCAGATCTTCAATAGAATAATTTTTTATACTCTTGCCATCGATTCTGATCTCACCTCTCTGGAAAGGATACATCTCCCCTATCAGATTGATGATAGATGTTTTACCAGAACCTGTATGACCTACCAGAGCTATCTTCTCACCAGGTTTGACCTTGAATGAGATGTCTTTCAAGACAAAGTCATGATCCTGCTCGTCGTGCTTATTAATAGATGTTATCTCATCAATATCAGAACCATTTGGGTTGGACAATAGTTTCATATTATCACTGTTATAAGAGAGCCAGACATTATCGAACTCTATTGCACCATCCAGTTTCACCCCTGTAATCAGGTTTTCCCTATAGTCCTGCGGCTTCTTTGCCATCAGGTCGAATACCCGTTCTGCTCCCGACATGGCAGCTTGAAGAATGTTAAACTTCTCACTGAGATGGTTGACCGGTTCGAAAAATCTTTCCATATAACTGATAAAGGCCATCAACATACCGAGAGAGAGAGTATTACGAATAATTTGTCCCCCACCATACCAGATAATGATAGCAATACCGACATGTCGTGATATACTAATCAGAGGACGGAAGATAGCAAATAGTCTCAACTGTTTCATCGAAGCATCATAATACTTCTGATTGATACTGGCAAACTGGCGACATTTGTTGATGAATTGATTAAATAGCTGAATTACCTTCACGCCTGAGATATCTTCTCCAAGAGCGGCATTCAACATTGCTACATGCTTCCTGACATCCCGGTAGAGGACTCTGGTTTTCTCTTTGAAATAGCGAACAAGAAGATAAACAAAGGGCAATATGGAAAAACTTACCAGAGCAAGTCTCCAGTTGAGTACTATCATTACTATCATGATCCCAATGAGGAGCATGAAATCCTGTAACATGGTAACCAGCCCCTGACTCAACAGTTCATCGAGAGCTCTGATATCTGTTGTTACTCTGGTAACGAGCCTACCAACAGGATTCTTATCGAAGAAGGAGAGCGGCATTTTTTCCAGATGTGAGAAGGCATCCTCCCTAAGATCATACATAGCTCTCTGGGCGGCATAATTAGTTATATAGACCTGATAATAACTAAAAGCAAGTCTGCCAAGAATAAGTAGAAGATAGAACAGTCCATAATAATAGAGCCATTTCCTTGACTCTGAACGTAATGTACTGATCTCGTTCCTTTGCAGTTTTTCGATATTTGTCTGTGCTACTGCTATTTCTTCTTCAGAAAGGACAAAAAATGACTGAGATGGATCCTCTGCTTCTGTCTGACTGAGGATATTATAGTTCTCTTCTGTATTCGGTACCAGAAAATAATTTCCACGAAGATATCTGCCACTCTCCTGTAGATACTCTAGATCAACAGGATCTATATACATCCTGTGGTCAGATGGAATAACGATATAGTATTTATCATCGGTGGAATAGGGTGCCAGTTTGACATTTTCATAGCTATTCAAAAAACTGTCGAATTCTTCTCTATCTTCGAATACCAGCAGATGTCTCGAGGGAACGATATGCTCGTCAACTGCTGTTCTAATGATCAGAGGCAGAGCAAGCTGAGTCAGTGTCAACAAGACCAGGAGAAAGAGTGAGGCGATAACATAAAACTTGTAGGGTTTCAGGTAAGTAAGTAGTTTACCAATCAGCCTCCTATCGTATATCTTAGTCTGTAATGTATCTGCTGTCAGTTCAAAATGCTCTTCTTTCATCTTATCTTCTCTCGATCCCTATTTATATAATTGACCTTTGTTCTTGATACTATGCTCATCTCTTTTCTATTCTCTCCTGTATCTTCTGTTTCTGGTAAAGATCCCAGTAAAGCCCCTTCTTCTTCAGCAATTCATAATGTGTTCCCGATTCAATTATTGTTCGGTCATCTAATACGATAATCTTATCAGAATGTTGAAGCGATGATATACGATGAGCTATAATGATTGTGGTTCTCTCTTTTCTGAATTCTACCATGTGGTGAAGTAGTTTCTTTTCTGTCTTGGTATCAACTGCAGAGAGAGAATCATCGAGGATCAGTATGTTAGGATTGGCCAGTATAGCTCTGGCGATAGCGATTCTCTGTTTCTGCCCGCCTGAAAGAGTCACTCCACGTTCTCCGATGATTGTATCAAATCCTCTATCCAATTCAGCTATCTCAGTATGTATCTGGGCAATTCTGGCTGCTTCTTCAACCTCTTCGAGGGTAGCATCTGACTTACCGAAGCGTATGTTATTGGCAATAGTATTAGAAAACAGGAATATATCCTGTGGAACCACTACAATACTCTCCCTCAGCACTTTCAAAGGGATGGTGTATAATTCGTGCCCATCAATAAATATAGAATTTTGGGGTGGATTATAGAATCTCGTCAGCAGATCGACTACAGTTGATTTACCGCACCCGGTTCTTCCAACGATAGCAAGTGTTTTACCCGCTTCCAGACTGAAGGATATATCTTCAAAAACCAATTCACCGTCAGCTGGCTTTTCATGATCTGGATTGAGTTCATCATTCTCATTTTCAGCAGCCAGATAACGAAAAGTGAGATTCTTCACTTCGATATCACCCTTCAATTCTTTTATCGATTCATTGGCATTATCATCGACTATCTCCGGTTCAATATCGAGGATTCTATTAACCCTCTTCAGGGAAGCAGTTCCCATTTGATAGAGACTGACAATCCATCCAATAGCGATCATAGGCCAGATCAGCATACCAAGATAGGCATTGAATGCAACGAATTCACCAATAGATATCTCATTACTAATCGTTGCTCTACCACCGAAAACGAGAACTATTATCATACTGACACCTATGATAAAGGCATTGAAGGGTTGGAAAAACCCCTGGATTTTTGCCATCTTTATACTGTTCTCTCGATAGTCACTTGAGAACACATTCATCTTCTCCAGTTCTGGCTTCTCCTGGCCAAATACTTTCACCACACGGATTCCTGAAATACTCTCTTGAACCATACCGGAGAGCTCGGAAAAAGTTCTCTGGACTCTATCAAACTGACGATGTATCTTCCTGCCGAAAATGATGATCGCAAAAGATAATGCCGGTAATGGTATTATCGCATAGAGAGTAAGCCTGATATTGATCGAACCCATAAAAAGAATCGTAGCCAGGGTCATGATCATTATATCAGCAGCAACAACGAAACCCATACCGAAAAGCATTCTGATCGCTCTCATATCGTTGGTCGAATGAGCCATCAAATCACCGATCTTTGCTCTATTAAAGAAATTCTGGCTTAACCTTATCAGATGTTCATATAAATCCTGCCTTAGTCCACGCTCTATGTCGAACGAATTGCCGATAATCAATATCCGCCAGAAATAACGCATTATAGCTATTATACCGGCCATAAGGAAGATAAGGAACATATAACCGGCCAGGTGTTTTTGTGTGACACCCTCTACTCCGAGGCTGTCTATCGCAGTCTGTATGACTTTGGGGATAAGAAGCTGGACTGCATCGACAATGATCAAAACCAGTATTCCGAGCAGGATATATTTTAAATTCTTCTTAAGATATGGTAGTACTCTGTCAAATAATCTCTTATCGCTCTTCTTTTCTTTATCTTTCAATGTCTTTGTTTTCCTTATAGCCATTTTCAATCAATATCTTACCCATCTCTCATGATACTCTTCTTCAGTAAATGAGGCAGAACATCTTGAGAGTGAAGAGAACCTTACTCTCGATCTATCTACACCTTAATCGCTTCGACAAAATCAGTTAAATCCTGTAACTGGGAAGTAAATTGTTCAAAGAAATCGGGCAGATCATTTTTATCTATCTTGGTTCTACCGATAGTAAAATCAGTTGCTGTCAAAAATGAACTGATATCAAAATCTGTCACTTCATCAGCTTTATTGATCAGATCTTTGTGATTCAAAGGGATCTCTGCATCGAGCAGGAAGAGAAGCCCCTTGATAATCGGCTCTATTGAATGAACCGAGACTTTGATCAGGTTCTTCAACATCTTGTTCTTACCGTAATGGTCAAGAATTGCCATCTTTATAAGCAAATTCTTGCTCTTCAACTCTCGTTCCATCTCCAGCCTGATATATTTCTTCTCGAACTTCAGGCCGCTAAGTATATCCTTTTTGCTTACCAGATTAATATGATCGGTCTTAATATTATGAAATTCCAGAGGGAAACTATCGAGAGAATTGGCAATATACTTTTCACTTACAACAAGGGGTGGCTCCATCCCCATACGAAAAACACCGGCAGCTACAGAGTGCGCTTTTACCAGTTGTTTGATGGAATCGTCTGATAGAATCACCACAAGATTCCCTTTATCGCTCAATTCGGTATTGTAGATGGCTATCTGAAGAACCGAATCTCCCCAGATACCTGTAAATCTGGCTGCTGTCTTCTTCCAGTTAGTTTTATATCTTTCAAGCATAACTCCTCCCTGTCAAAATTAACTCCCGGCCTTGTCTCGTTCCTGATCCCGGGATTCATACTTCTTCATAAAAACCAGTGCACAATCACGAGCCATTCGTCTTATCCGGTTAATGTAATCGGCTCGTTGCATGACACTGATAACCCCGTGTGCATCGAGAAGATTGAAGCTGTGTGAACTCTTCATGATATAATCATAAGCTGGATATGGCAACTTCCTGTCAATCAATCCCTTAGCCTGTTTCTCGTAATCTTCGAACGCCTGGAAACAGGAGTCTATCGGCAGGTCTCGAAAATTGAAGTGAGAAAATTCAACTTCTTTATCGAAAAAGATATCACCATATGCAGTAGTTTCGTTCCACCTGATATCTTTAATATCATCTACTCTCTGAATATAGAGGGCTATTCTCTCCAACCCATAAGCTAATTCGACATTGGCCGGAAAGACTTCAATCCCGCCAACCTGCTGGAAGTAAGTGAACTGAGTGATCTCCATCCCATCGAGCCAGACCTCCCAGCCCAGGCCTCTTGCACCGAGGGTAGGTGATTCCCAATCATCTTCAATGAAGCGAATATCATGTTTGATCAACTCAATACCGAGAGCTTCCAGACTTCCCAGATAGAGTTCTCTGATATTCTCTGGAGAGGGCTTGATCAGAACCTGGAACTGGTAATAGTGCTGATATCGGTTGGGGTTCTGTCCATATCTGCCATCCTTTGGCCTTCGACATGGTTGCACGTAAGCAACAGCAAATGGGGTACTTCGTAAAGCTCCGAAAAATGTTGCGGGATGGAAAGTAGCAGCACCCATCTCCATATCATAAGGTTGCAGGATATTACAACCATTTTCGGACCAGTATTTCTGCAGGTTAAAAATCATATCCTGAAGATTCATATTACATTCTACCTTTTATTTCGGATCTCATTATTACAAAACTCTTCTCTACTCCACCGAGAACGATGAGAATCATCGAGAACACTATTCCAATAGGAAATCTGATGTTCAGAGTTTGAAAGTCCCGACGTTTTCCGGGATTGTAAGAGTTGCCTCGGTAACCTTGACAATCTCTTCCACGGTTGTTCCCTCGACAATCTCTCTCAAGACCAGTCCCTGAGAGGTGACCTCCATCACTGCTTTTTCTGTAACGATCAGATTGACCTTATTTTTGGCAGTCAGTGGGAGAGTACATTTCTTCAATATTTTGCAATTACCATGTTTGTCGCAGTGTTCCATAGCAATTACTACCTTTCGGGCACCAGTTACCAGATCCATTGCTCCCCCCATACCGGGGACAAGTTTTCCCGGTATCATCCAGTTGGCGAGATTACCCTCCTGATCGACCTGAAGAGCACCCAGTACAGTCATGTCAATATGTCCACCCCTGATAATAGAGAAGCTGAGGCAGCTGTCGAAATATGAGGCACCCGGGATAGCTGTGATATATCCTCCCCCGGCATTGATCAGATTTTTATCTTCCTTCCCGGGTTCTGGAGCCGGACCGACCCCCATAATCCCATTTTCACTCTGGAAGAAGACCTTGATCCCCGGCGGGATATGATTTGCCACTTCCGTAGGAAGCCCGATCCCCAGGTTAACGAAATCTCCATCCTTTAACTCCAGGGCTATCCTCTTTCCTATGAGTTTTCTTCTTGCTTCTTTATCCATTTCTATTGCTCCTTAACATTCGTCCTGTAAAAGATTTTCCAATTATTACTTCTCTTCGTGAACAACCAGATAATCCACAAAGACTCCCGGAGTAACGACATCTTCAGCTGGGATCTCTCCTACCTCGACGATTTCATCTACTTCTGCGACGGTTGTTCTGGCAGCGGTAGCCATCATCGGATTTGCGTTCCGGGCTGTTTTGTCATAGATGAGATTACCATATTTATCTGCTTTAGCTCCCCTAATAAAAGCAAAATCTGCTGATATAGGTTCTTCCAGGATATAGTCTTTACCCTGTACTCTCAGTATCTGTTTCCCTTCAGCCACAACAGTCCCGAGTCCGGTTGGTGTAAGTACCCCACCGAGTCCAGCACCTGCCGACCTGATTCTCTCCATCAGTGTACCCTGTGGTATGAGTACAACCTCCATCTCGCCACTACTCATCAAAGCCTGACTGGCCCGATTTGTGCCAATATGGGAAGCCTGAACTCTTGATACCTGCTTATTCGCTACGAGCAAACCGACACCCTTATCTTCAAAATCGGTAGAGATGACGATCATATCAATACAGCAAGTCCCAAGATCTTTCAGAGCATCGACAAGATTCTCGGGGCAACCAACGGCAAGAAACCCGCCAAACATTACACTGTTATTCGGTTTGATCATTTCTGCCGCTTCTTTAGCGGTTATTATCTCTGGCATTAACTATACCTCCTTAATCGGGGATTCGGGATTTTCTGCAATCTGTCTGGCAATGAAGAATGCAACATCGTTAGCAAAGGTACCGGAACCGAATCCGGCATCGTAGCCCAATTCGATAGCCAGTTCATGACTGATTCGCGGCCCTCCGCAGATAAAAAGCATCTTATTCCTGATCCCTTCAGCTTCTGCTAATTCTATTAATCTGGTTAAATTCTGAATATGAATATTCTTCTGGGTTACTACCTGAGAAACGAGAACAGCGTCGGCATTCTCCTCCATAGCCCGCTTTAAAAGATCCTCAATAGCAACCTGAGCACCCATATTTATCGCTTTGAAGTTTCGATATCTCTCAAGCCCGTAATGTCCACTGAAGCCTTTCATGTTCATTATAGCATCAATACCAACGGTATGGGCATCTGATTCGATACATGCCCCGACTACTACCAGTTCCCGTCCTATCTGATCATCAACATATTCATCTATTTCTTCCATACCGAGCGAAGGTACTTCAACGGTTCTTACCTTTATGCTATCCAGATCGACAGCAGCATTGCAAGTTACATAGGCGATGAAATGGGCAAAACCATCAGAAAGATCTCTCATATGGCATATTTCGATCTCATCGAGTCCCATCTGTTTCAGTATCAGCCTGGCTGCCTCTTTACCTTTTTCATTTGCCGGTGCCGGCAGAGCAAAGGATACCTGTATTCTACCATCGTCCAGAGTATCACCATAAGGTTTGATCAGACTATTCTTTACAATATCCTGTTCAATATTTTCTTTCATAAATACCTCGCAATCCTCTCAGCTCTGAGATTCCAGTTCTACTTTCATCCTGTCCATAAAGGGATTTATATAATCATCTGATTTCAGGAATACACCGTCTATTCCCCTCCCTTCGAATTCACTCCGCTTGATATTGGCGAATGCACCTTTCTCCAGCGCTTTCATAAGACCGATATCTTTCACCTCGGCCAGGAAATCTATCGCTGCATCGAGTACGCGATTCGCCCTCTTATTGATGAACCCGTCTTCTCTCAGGATGAACTCGTCCGCAAAATTCCTTACCCCTTTGAAAACATACCGGGCATTATCGATTGCCAGTGCTCTGTCAACCATATGAGGGGTATGAATCGCTTCAGTCATCATACCGAGAAGTTGAACACCCTGTCCCGTTATCTGAGAAACGAAATTGAACATACCATTCATCAGGTATGCCTGGAAGATATTACCTGTGACGAAACGGGTCGGTGGCATATATTTGATCGGAGCATCTGGAAAGAGAGTTCGCGACAGGAGTGCATGAGCAATTTCATATAAAACAGAATTCTCAATCTCAGGATCTATCTCGAAGGCATGGCCGAGCCCCATCTTATCGGGTTTGATACCCGACATGATGGCAAACTGTTCGTTTATCAACTGCGAGGCGGTAACTGTAAATGCACTTTCGATCGCATCGGAGGTAGTCAGATAGTTATCCTCACCAGTTTGAATCTCAATTCCGGCATAGGCATTTATCATACGAGAAAAATACTGATCAAGAAAGGTTCTTCGCATATTGATATCACGAAAGAGAATTCCATACATAGCATCGTTGAGCATGATATCGAGTCGTTCCAGAGCACCCATAGCTGCTATCTCTGGCATACAGAGTCCTGACGCGTAATTGGTCAGGGATATATATCTCCCGACCTTTTCACCAACCTCATCAAGAGCTTTACGCATAATACGGAAGTTCTCCTGTGTTGCATAGGTCCCCCCGAATCCGGTAGTCGTGGCACCATAAGGGACATAATCCAGGAGTGACTGAGCTGTGGAGCGAATAACGGCAATAATATCAGCACCCTGATGAATTGCCGCTTTAGCCTGGACTACATCCTCAAAGATGTTTCCAGTTGCCACGATAACATATATCGCCGGTCGATTCCTTTCCCCGAAACGCTTATATGACTCTTCTCGATAATCTCTCTGTCTCTTGATTTTCTCCAGTAGGGCAGTAGTAATCTCGTCGAGTTTCTGCAAGACGATATCTGCCGGTTGCGGTGCTATGGTTGTCAGATCCAGTTCTCCAGCTGCTACTCTTTCCGCAAGCTCCTGAGCGGTAATATTTTCTGCAACCATTCCATTTGCTACCCAGTAAGCAACTCCTCTGTCGAGAACATCTTTTCGCTTTAAATGTTCGACCAGAACGTTCGGTAAGGGTTCACCATTCTCCAGAGCACCATCGATTCCCATAAACCGGGCTACAGTTCGCTCTATTGTTACAGAACTCTGGTTCTCCATCAGCTCTCTGAAAGACGTGACGATCTCTCGAGCATACTCTCTAGCCTTAGAAATTTTCGACTTTTCGATATTCAGCTTAATCAAGCAGTCCCCCTAATAATCAGAGTTTTTAGAGTATTAATCAGAGAATACTAAATATTTTTTCATCGTTATCAGTCAAGAGTAAATAAAATAAAAGCATATGCTAAGACACGTTTCTCTGTTTTTACTGTTCAGCGAGACATTCGATTGACAAAGAACAGGGGTTGGCTATAAATGTCGTCAATATTCAGGGGAGTCAGATAAGAGATGATTGCAATAATGATAGACCGCAAATTAGAGAGATTTGCTGAGCTCATTAAATACACTTTCAGTTTTATTTTTGATACCCTGGGGCTTTCTTACAGGTTCATCAACCGTATCGGTGAACTGAAGAAAAACGAGGTCATCTTTTTTTATGGATTGTTAGAACCTTCTACTGAAGAGAAAAACCAGTTTACCAGCAATCCGACAGTCTTTTTCATCAAGGCTGATACCGATCTTCTTACCACCGGCCGGATCAGTCGGGAAGAGATCAACAACAAACTCCATGAGATAAAACTGCATAGCATTATTCCTGTTCTTTCCAGTAAAGAGTTTCAATACCCCTTGATAACATATAAAGTGAATGACATCTTTTGGGGCCAGTTTAATTTCGATATCATCGGTAATATCTTTTTTCACCTCTCGGCTTATGAGGAATCGACGGGAATTCCTAAAGACATGCACGGCAATATCCCGGACAGTAGTTTACCACTCATCGGTTACAAGCATTTCCCCTATGTAAACGCTCTTATCTGGATGATAGATAATTTCCTTCAGGAAGCTATTACAGTCAATCAATCGGTTTTTCTGGTCAAGAAAGAGGCCTGGCCGAATGGAGAAGAGTATGCCTATGCCCTCTCTCACAATATCGATTTCCTCCAGAAATGGCGTATCGGCAATCTGATAACTTCATTTTTTACTGACCTGAAATTACTGATCATTTTAAAATGGGGAACCTTCTTTCAGAACTTGAAAGAGAAGATTAACTATCTGATCACCAATTATGAGGTTTACTGGAATTTCGAAGAGATCAGAGAGATCGTCAAAGAACATGGGGTCAGATCAACTTATTTTGTTGGGGGAACAGACAGGAAAACGCACCATTTTGATACAGATTATTCGTTGAAAGACCCGGACCTGCAGAGTGAACTAAGCCAGATCAGGGAAGAGAAAAACGAAATTGCCCTTCTCGCTCCTTATAATTCACACAGAAGCAGAGATTCAGCTCAGCATGTCAGCAAACTGTCAGGTGTAATAGGCCAGAAGATCAAGGGAATACGACAGAACCATTTTCAGTATGAAATGCCCGGAACGACGGAACTTCATAACAATCTGGATATTATTTATGACTCCAGTAAAGCTCTGCAGGAACAGTGCGGTTTCAGGCACGGCATAGCTTATCCCTATCGATTATACCATCCTGAGAAGAAAATAAAGAATCTGGAACTACCCCTCTCTTTCTCTGATAAAATTCTCAGACTTAGCAAGCATACCGTTATCTCTAAAGAACGGGCACAAACTCTGATAAAGAATCTAATAGCTAATGTTCAGAAGACAAACGGACTGATAACCCTTGATTTCTCAATGTCGCAAATCAACGATATTCGCTATAATGCCCAGTTGCTAGATTTTACACTTCGTCTCCTCTCTCAGAGTAACGGCTTTACCGGAACATACGCCGAGATTACCGAATGGTGGAATGCCCGTTCCCGGGTCGAGATCAAAATCGGTTTAGATGAGATTCATGTTCACTCTCCGGAGGCTATAGAGAGTCTAACTCTCACGATCTGGGGTAATAGAACCGTAAAGAAGATCATGGGTGGCAAAGGTGAAATCAGAGGCAAACAGGTTACTCTCAGAGATATCAAACAGGGAGATACAATAACCCTGTCGCTTCCTCAAGATGAACAGATCTACCTCAATATAGATGAGGATTAAACCCTGCAAGCCCGATTTGATCATTAATGAGAAAGAGAGTGCAGGGAGGTTTATGGAAAAAGGAAGAGTGAGTTCCGAAGGTATCCCTGTGAAGAGAATCTTACTAATAGCCTACTATTATCCTCCACTCGGAGGGCCTGCTTCTATCCGGCTCGGAAAGACGGTCAAGTATCTTCGCCGTAAAGGGTGGGATATAGATGTCATCAGTGTAAAGAATATCGTCTATCATTCTCTCGATTATGAACTGGAGAAAGAGTGCCAGGCCAGCAGAGTTTTCAGAACCGGCTCTCTGGAAGTAATATCATTACTCTTCTATCTGAGAAAGATTGCATCCCTGTTCAGACGAAGCAGAAAAGAGAAAAAACCATTACCCGAAAAGAGCCGTGTATATTTCTCTATACCCGACTCACTACGACAGTTTCTCAAACAAGTCCTCATCCCCGACGAAAAGATTGGCTGGTTTCCCTTTGCCTGCCGGCAGGGTAAGAAATTACTCAGGAGCAGGCGTTATGATCTTATCATGGCCAGTATAGGTCCCGCTACCGCTGGAATGGTGGGTTATAAATTGAGCCAGTTTTCGCATATCCCGCTCGTCATCGATTACAGAGATCACTGGACACTGCATCCTCAGGCGAGTTTTTTGACCAGATCCCATCGTCGTCGGACTGAAGCACAGGAAGCGAAGCTTCTGCAGAATGCCTCTCTCATCATCACAGCAGGGAGGATCATGCGTGAAGAACTGTTAGCTGGATTTTGCGAAACAGAGAAGGATCGGATTGCAGTCATCTATAATGGTTACGACGATGAAGATTTTCCGGCGAAACTCTCCCAGGAGCCTTTCCCGGCAGAGAAAGAGGTCATTTTCACATATACAGGCAGTCTTTATCCACCTATAACACCACTCTATCTGATGAAAGCCCTCAAGTTTCTGAAGAATAAGGACGAGTTACCAGCAGATCTACAGATCAGATTCATCGGTAATTACCACAAAGATATGCTGAATCTTCTCTCTGATAATGAACTCTCTTCTCATCTCACTATAATTCCGAACCTTCCACATCGAGAAGTTATCAGAGAGATGATGATGAGCGATATTCTGTTGCTCCTCCTCTCCACAAAAGGTGGAAACGGTATCCTGACCAGCAAAGTATTCGAATATATGAGAAGTAGCAAACCGATCCTTGCTATGATCCCACCTCAATCGGAGATTGCCGGAATTTTGCAGAAAGTAGGAAAGCACTATATCTGCCCTATGGAGAAGATAGAGAAGATAGCTGAACTTGTAATCAGAGCATATCAGAATAGTAAAAGCTGCTGGGTTTCACCTTCTCCCCTGGAAGGAATGAGTAACAATTCCCATCTCCGGGAGTTCTCCAGAGAGAACCAGGTGAAGAGATTAGACTCTCTTTTACAAACCATAAAAACGGATTAATATGAAGAAGGTTAGACTACTCCACATACAGCTGCTGCCACTCCTTTCCGGGGTCCAGAAAATGATGCTGCTCCTGCTCGACTCACTTGACAGAGATAAATACGAGATATTCGTTATCTGTCGACCGGGAGGTCCACTGGTAAAGAGGTTGCAGGATTCAGGATACCATTACCTGCCAGTTAAGACGCTCAAACGTAACCTCTCTCTATGGGATTTGATAGCCTTTTTCGAAATCCTCTTTCTCTGCCTGAAATACCGCTTCGATATCGCGCATACCCACTCATCCAAGACAGGTTTTTTAGGCCGCATCGCTGCTCGTATTTCAGGTGTTCCCAATATCATTCACACCGCCCACGGTTTCCCTTTTCATGAACATCAAATGACCATTGCCCGCTACTTCTACCTGATATTGGAAATCATTGCCGCCCGATTCTGTAACTACCTGGTAATCGTCAATAATTACGAGAGAGAACTAGTATTGACAAACAGGCTGTTTCCAGCCGGTAAACTTCTCACAATCTACAACGGAATCGCGGTTAATCCGGAGATTGAACCTCGTCAATATGGACTGAAAGGGGTTACAAATCCCCCGAAGAGTAATCCGGAACTGATGGATTTTTTTGTCATCGGCTCTGTTGCCCGGTTCACCCGGGCGAAGAATATTCTCAATACGACTGAAGTTGCGATCTCGGTCTGCCGAACCAACCCGAAGATAAAATTCGTCTTTATCGGAGATGGAGAGCTCTGGGACAATTGCTACGACCTGGTAACCTCGGCAGGAATGAACAGGCAGATTTTGATGCCGGGCTGGCAGAATAATATCGAATACTGGCTGCAGAACATGGATGTCTTTCTGCTCTATTCCTGCTGGGAAGGTTTATCGATCTCGATTCTCGAGGCAATGAGCTACGGCCTGCCTGTTGTCGCCTCCGATATTAAGGGTAATAATGAGTTGATCAGGAATGAGAACGGTATCCTTGTTCAACTCGATGACCATGTCCGTTTGCGTCAGATCCTCTCAAAATTACCTTACCGTAAGAGAGAGCTGGAGAGATGGAGTCAAAATGGATTGACCAGATCCCGGACTGAGTTTGGTTTGACTAACTTCGTCCGGAGGTATGAAGAGTTGTATGATGCCTTTAGTAAAGAAAAAGCTCAATAATCGGTACAAAGGGGAACCGCGATAATGGATATCGGTGTATTCTCAGCAGTTGCATATACAGTTCTGATATTTCTTGCTACAGTGCTTCTCGTTCCGATCAATATCAGAGTATCAGGTAAATTTAGGCTGCTCGATTATCCTTCAAAGAATTCTACCCATAAAGTGGTAAGGCCGATCTGTGGCGGTTTTTCTCTCGCTCTGCCGGTTATGGCCGGAATGGTCGTTCTCCAGCTGACCGGATATGCTGCAGATTTCCCGAGCCTGATACCCCTGCTCGTCGGTTCGTTCGGTATACTAATTGCCGGTTTTTTCGATGATAAATACCACCTCTCGGCTGTCTGGAAACTCTTCTTTCAGATCGTTATTGCTATTTTTATGTTCTGGGGCGGCTTCCGGATAGAGCTGCTTACCAACCCCTGGAACGATGCCCTTGTTCTGGGTTATCTCTCATTTCCGGTAACTTTGCTCTGGTTTCTCTTGATTATTAACGCCTTTAATCTGATCGATGGAATCGACGGATTGGCTACGGGGATTGCAGTTATCGTCTCTGCTGTCCTTATCCTGATCGGATATCGCTTCCAGAATACATACCTCTTTACCCTCTCTATCTTCCTCTTCGCTGCCAGCCTCGGTTTTCTTTTCTATAATTTTCCCCCGGCAAAGATATTCCTCGGAGATACAGGCAGCCAGTTCATCGGATTCTTCATTGCAGCGATCTCTATAGCTGGAAGTGCTCAGTATAAAGGAATAACAGCAATGACACTACTCGCTCCGATCCTGGTAATGTTTATTCCACTGGCCGATACACTGCTGGCCGTCCTGAGAAGACTCAAATACCGTAAAGGTATCTTCACCCGGGATCATCATCACCTTCATCATAAGCTGCTCAGACTCGGACTTGCTCCCCGGACTATCAATTTCATTTTTTACTTCATTACCTTCATGTTCGGCCTGATTGCTATCGGATTTTCATTCGCCGATAAAAATATTCTCTTTACAATTCTTATCTGCCTGGCAATTATTGTTTTTGTCATTCTATACATAATAGCAAAAAAGGAGCTATTAAAATGAATAGGATAATATTGAGCTTACTGCTCACATCACTATTACTGGTCAACCTGTCAGCGATGCGAAACTGGCAGCAGTACACAAATACGACCCATATCTATGATATGGTCGAGACCGAAGATAAGATCTATCTGGCCACCTGGGGTGGATTGAACGTGTATGATATGGCGACACAGAGTTTCGTTAGAGAATACACGACCGTTGATGGGCTTCAGGATCTGGATATCAGGTCAATCGCCTATCAGGAGAATACGGAAACCTTGTTGCTCGGGACCTTTAAAACCGGTATTAACAGGCTTCAGAACGATAACTTTCTGGTCCCGCTCAACGATATTATCGGACTGGCAGACAACAAGATCAATGCTATCGTGAACAGTGATTCGCTCATCTATGCGGCAACAGATCAGGGCTTGACGGTGTTCAAAGATGTAGAGGTTTTTCCCTACCCTTTACCGATCGGCCACTATGCAAACCATAACGGGCTCCCATCCAATCGTGTATCTTCTCTTGTCCTAACTGACGACGGATATCTCATGTGTGGCACGGATAGCGGACTTGCTGTTGTTCCTACCTCTCAGATGTTCGATATCAATGCCTGGCAGCATTTTCATACCGGAAATTCCCCTTTAACCGATAACCGCATCAACAGTCTCTCTTTCAGCAACGGCAGTTATGCTGTTGCAACCAGAAACGGCCTGATCAGGATCAATGATATCAACGATCCATCTGAGTGGATTCGTTATGGTATTGACATTCTTCAATATCCCGACCTCGTTTCGGGAGAGATTCTAACAGCATGTATCGACTCCGAAACGAATATCTGGTTTTCCTACGGAATCTGGAACGAATCTGTTCTCTATATCGATTATCCTCCATTCAATCCAGAAGAGCAGGAACCGGAAGATGACCCCAGTATCTACTCCGTCTTGAAGATCTCACCCGACGGTGAGATCACTACCTGGCTGAAGGGGGATAGCGGCCTCTCAACCTCTGCCATCAAGGGATTCAAAGAGATCGATGGCAGGATTTATGCCTATTCCTGGGATCTAGGCTTTTTCTTTCTCGAGAATGAATACTGGCATAACAGACGTCCAAACTGTATAGTAGCTAATAATATCGTCGATATCAGCATCGACAGCAATGGGACAGCCTGGATAGCAAACGGCTATATTGGCGGTGATATCAACCGCAAAGGAACCCGAGGTATATCAGGTTTCGACGGTTTTGACTGGATAAACTTCAGGGCAGAAGAGACACCCCTGACCAACAACCGTATCTTTCGCACCGCAGTTGATGGGAAAGGCCGTAAATGGTTTGGCGGCTGGGGTGGTGGTATCTCGATATATGACGAATATCAAGACCGCTGGTATCAGTTGAACAGAGATAACGGCATTGCAGTCGGAGAGATCGGAGAGATTGTAACCGATAAAGAGGGGAATATCTGGGTCTCCAATTATACAGGAGGTATGTTCATCTTCGATATTGATGCTATCGAAGAAGAGAACAACGTTCCCTCCCTCGCCTCTTTTCACCTTTACGACCCCCAATATCCCGGAGTATCAGACGTCATCAAGATCCATATCACCGACAACAGAGCATTCTTTGGTGCCCGTTATTCAGGTATCAGATACTGGGATGACCCCTCCTTCCCACAGTCTTTTCCATCCGGCCAGCACTGGCGTAAGCCACCATTCGCTCAATTAGATGATACTTATATCTACGATATTGATTCACGAAAAACCCATTTTGGAGAAGAAGTCTGGATTGCAGCTGAGAGCGGACTCTTCATGTTCGAAACCAATACTGAGAGATGGTATCGGTATGGAACGAGCATCAAGCGTGAACTCTGGAGTGGTAGTCAGTGGGTAACAGACCGTCGTTATTTTGTCGATGAGGAACGGCTCTATGGAGCAGCTCCTACCTTTCCAACTGCAATCTTCTGTGATCCTTTCAACCGCATCTGGATAGGAACCGAGACTAATGGTCTGACCCTGTATAATCTCGAGACAGACCGGTATTCTATCTATAACAGAGAGAATTCTCCAATCCTCTCCAACAACATAACCGCTCTGGCACATGATCCATATTCGGGCAGTCTCTATATCGGGAGTGACGAGGGTCTCCATTCTGTAGAAATCGGACGACTCTACAAGGGAGAGGATTTTGCACTCGACAGTACGATTGTCTATCCCAACCCGTTCAAACCTGACCAGGGAGAGACACTGGTAATCGCCAACAACGACGATACGATTATGCCTCAGGGTAAGAACAAATGCCGGATCTACAGCGTAAGCGGCGAACTCATTATTATTCTCGAAGAGGACAGGTTCTTCAAATTCTCCTGGGATGGGAAAAACAGTGATGGCAAGAAATGCGGAAGCGGGATATATTACTATGTTGTCTCCTCCGATCAGGGTGAAACGTCGCGAGGAACAATAACTCTGATCAGGTAAAGATGACTTCAGAGCAGGATCATAACGTGAACCCTGATATACTTAAGGAAAGAGAACATCTTGCCCGATATTGATACATCCCTAACACTCGATTTCACGTCATCCGCCCACTCGTCCACGATCTTGTTCATCTCTCCGGAAGAGCTTAACTCCGTGCTGAATGAGCGGAAAAAGTCAGTTTTTATTATCGACCGAAACCTTTTCAGACTCTATGAGAGAATGATTAAGGCTCTTCTCGCAGAAAATGGCGCAGAGAACCCTTCTCCTTTTCTGCTCCTGCAGGCGAAAGAAGCAAACAAAGATTGTTCAACACTTCGTTCGATTATTGATTTCTTTATCCTGCATCGAGTAACGAGAAATGATAATATCGTAGCAATTGGTGGCGGAATAACCCTCGACATAACAGCTTTCGCTGCTTCTATCTATAAAAGAGGGTGTTACTTGACTTTGATTCCCACTACTTTTCTCGCTATGATTGATGCTGCTGTCGGGGGCAAGACAGGAATTAACTATCAGAACTACAAGAATATACTCGGCAGCTTTTACCCGGCCGATTCTATATTTATCGCTCCACAGTTTCTATACAGCTTGCCGGAAGTCGAAATCAAAAACGGCTGGGCTGAATGTATTAAGATAGCACTACTCTATTCAACAAAACTCTATGGCCTGATAATGAAGGATAGCTCTGAGATCACTGCCGATATTATCAGGGAATCAATCCTCGGTAAGTATCATTTTTCCTGCCAGGATCTGACAGATAGTGGAGTACGTCAAAAACTCAATCTGGGACACACCTTTGCTCATCTTATCGAATCGGCAACCGATTATCAGATTCCCCATGGCCTTGCTGTAGCAATCGGGATCAGGGCTGCGGTAGAATTAAGCCTGAAAAGGGGATTGATAACAAAGGCTACGATGAGAAGGATTATTGAGCCGTTAGAGTTTCTGAAACTCCCTAATAGTCTCGAAAGTAAATATCATGACAGGATACGGCAGAAAGGTGAAAAGTTGCTCGGTATGGATAAAAAGAACCGTCATACAGGACAGGTAATCCTCTTTACAGGTTTTCAGAAAACCGTTATCTCTTCATTTAGCGATCCGGCTGAATTAATTGAAACCCTGCTCGCTCTCGGGCATTAAGACCCTTTTTTATTGAGCATTTCCTTTACACTCTCGATTATGCTGTCCATCTTGTATGGTTTCTGTAGAAATCTAAGATTAATGTCCCGTTTTACCCGCGGACTTTTGGCAATCTCGATAAAACCGCTGGCTAAGATATATTTCTGTTTCGGATTGATGTTTCTGATCTGTTTCATTACTTCTTCACCGTCCAGGCCGGGCAAGCCCATATCAGAAAAGACCAGCGAGATCTCATCCTTATTCGCTCTATATAACTCGAGGCCGATTCTACCGTTATTGGCAGTAAGGGTATTATAACCCTCCATCTCCAGTAGTTCTTTCAGGCATTCCAGCAGATCGATCTCATCCTCGATCAGGAGAATAGTATCTCTCTTCTGGGTCAGAAATTTCTCAGGTTTCTTACTATCACTATTTTTCACCTCATCCTGAACCCTGGGCAAATAGATATGGCAGACTGTCCCCTTTCCGTGACTGCTTCGAACATCGACATAGCCCTGATGTGCTTCTATTATCCCCTTAACTACCGGCATTCCTAGACCTGTCCCCTTCTGTGACCCCTTCGTGGTGAAAAAAGGCTCATAGATTCGCTTCAGGGTCTCTCTATCCATACCGATGCCTGTATCACTGATATCGATCCTGACATACTCCAGGTTTCGCGCTTTCTTGAAATGCTTCTTGACCACTTCACCCTCTACTCTTCTCGCTGAGATCGTTATCTTACCACCATCTGGCATGGCATCTCGAGCATTGAGACAAATGTTCAGTAAGGCCTGGCTTAACTGATTCTTATCAACACTGATCCGGGGTAGATTAGGCTCTAGATCGAGAACAATCGAGATCTTTCGAAGAAAGATCTCTCTTAAAAGACTGACCAGTTCGATAATTATCTGAGTTACAATAACCTTCTCCAGATGTGGCCTGGTTCGCTGAGCATATATCTGAATCTGCTTCACCAGTGTCTCGGCTCGCTTCAAAGATTCATTGATCTTATCTGTCTCCGATTTCACTATCTTTGCTTTACCGGCATTAGTACTTATCTGCTCTACATACTCAGTAAGATTATTCAATATCTTGCCAAAATCCTCTGACATACCACCGATTAACGCCCCGATACTCTCCAGCATCTGAATCTGAATTAGTTCATTGATTAACCTTCGCCGCTCAGTTACATCTTCGAAGACACAAATCCGGCTTAAATACAATCCCTCTTCATCTTCTATAGTTCTCGAATAGCCGCGAATAAGCTTTCCATCCACAAATTCCATCTCATCAACCATCTGGACCTTTTCATCACTTGGAGGAACAACGAAACTCTTGATGAACAGTTGCTTGTTGACCACTAAATTGAGGCAGACCTCCATCAGTTTCCGGAAATCGTATTCTCCCTGTTTGAGCCGGTCTTTTACACTCTCCAGATTCCAGACTTCACAGAACCGATCACTGAAATAGATGATATCCTGGGTTCTGTCATCGACAACGAGATAAGCAACAGGAGAATGCTCTGCCAGCTGATGAAGAAGAGAATCCTGCCAGAATAACTGCTTCTCTGCCGCTTTTAACCTGGCTCTTGCTTCCCCCAACTCCTCACTGACAGTCTCCACTTCAGGATTGGAACTGACCTCCTCTCTCTTCTTGATTTTCTGATTCTTGTCCTCACTGTGATCCGCGATATCAGAAACTGATATCTTATAGACCTTACCCTGCTCGGTTGACTCTGAACTTATCAACCAGAGATTGTAACGAACTCGGGCATCACCCGTTACTATTCGGTGACTCGAGTTGATAGCCCTACTGCTCTCTTCAACGTAACCAAGACGTTTTCTCACAATCTCCCGGTCTTCGTGGTGTATCAGGGAGAACAGGTTTATTTCGTGTAATGTTACTGGATTGAGCCCGAGATACTCTCTCAAAACTTCACTGATATAGATCAATCTTCCATCAGGCATACATTTCGCCAGCATGACTGGGTTTCTGGTATCAAGCTGAATTTTATCGCTCATTAACTCTCCTGCGTAATTTCCTGATAATTGCTCAGACAACAAAAGAAACTATTACCCTGAAGGAAATCAAGTTATATTTTTTACGCTACTCACTTTTTTGTTATTTACTCTTCTCTTTCATTTTCTTAGCTTACCAGGAGTAATTTTTTATCCTTTATATAGCTGATCTCTGATCTTGTCGATCACTGTTTCACAACCACCAGCTGGAAAAGAGCTACTCCAGCGCTTCGCACCGTTGATAGATTCCAGCTCGATAACACGAGTTCTATCGATTATGCTGTCTGACAGAGATGGAGATTTATCTTATCAACTATTAGCGTGATCCGACTGGATCTTTTCTCGTCCTGACAGATTTTTACCCTTTGAGCCCGATAATAAGGGGAAAAGCATCATTATCAGCCGGTTCCTGATTTCCGAATGCCGATTCAGGAGGTCTGTAATCGATTACCTTAACCTGGAAACCTTGACCTGTAAGTAGATGCTTTACCTCTTCCACTGTGAACAGACCACAGAGATGCCGATCTGTCAATATCTCCAGTTCCTGTTGATGCCGATAAAGATAAACGAAGGTCATCTCATACTCCGTATCTGAAGAGTCCGGATCGAACTTGTTCTCGATCACGGTTAGAACCTCATCTTCAGATGAATTGGAATAGAGAGTTGTGTGGTTCTGGATAAAACTCTCTTTTGTAACATCGAGGATGAACAAAAAGACTCCTCCCGAATTGAGATGCCGATAAGCGTTAGTAAAGAGTGCCTGTAAACCTTTGTAATCAGTTAAATAATCAACCGAATCGACTCCGACAACCGTATCAAAGGTCTGACCGAGATCTACCGTCCGCATATCTCCCTGGTAATATGTGGCTTCCGGATTGAGTCTTGCAGCATACTTCAGCATGACAGGACTGATATCGACACCTGTAACCCGGAAATACCGCTTAAATACAAAATCATTATGCCCACGTCCACAACCGAGATGGAGCAGAGTTTCACACCTCCGCCTGCTCTCTTTCTTGATATAATCACTTATGAGTTCTGTCTCCTCCAGATAATCATCCAGCGGACTCACCAGATGCCATAAATGCGCCAGATCGTTATAAAGCCTTCTTTCGTTCCTTTCTCTTTTCATATCTCCTCTTCCCTTTCTCCCGGAAATCAATGGGAAATCTACGAGTCGGACAGAGCCGACTCCTGCCCTTCCTTAAGGTTAATCTCTATCAAATCTATGGATCCTCAATCTTGTCAGAGAGCCAAGTTATAATTCGGCAATTACCAGCATCTCGAAATCGTCGGGGGTGAGTTGCCTCTCCCGGGAAAAGTTGCCCAGTTCCGCGCCGTAGATATCGATCTTTCCGAAACCGAGAGTATGAAGCAGCCAGGTAATCTCGGGAGGAACATAGTAACGTTCGTTACATTCGATCTCTTTTCTGTTGCCGTTATCATCTTCGACGATCATCACATCCAGGTCACGAAAGGTCATCAGGTCAAACTTACTCTCCTTGTAAAGCATATCACCTGCGGAGGAGCTTTCGTTACAGAACTCCTTCACCGAATGGAAGAGGGGAAACAGCCCGTTCAGGGTGGTAAAGATGAATTTACCCGGAGTTCTCAATGCTCGGGCAGCATTCTGCAGGATACGATAATTCATCTCATCGGTCTCCATCAGGGGAAATGCCCCTTCACAGAGCATTATGACCAGTTCGAATTCCTCGCTGAAATCAAGCTCCCGGGCGTCTAGAAGGCGAAAGTCTATTTGCTGGCCGAGTTCCGCTGCTTTCTCTCGTGCCCTATTGAGTTGCGAATCTGAGAGATCGATACCGGTAACCCGGTATCCACGCCGGGTCAATTCGATGGAATGACGACCAGTACCACAGCCAATATCGAGTATACGTATACTCTTATCGTAACCGATCTCCCGCTCGATGAAATCGCACTCTCCAATTGTTCCCTCAGTGAAACTCTCCTGATCATACTTCAGACCGTAATTCTCAAAAAGCTCTTCATACCAGGGTTTCATATGTCTGACTCCTTATAATAATGTTCTTATTACACTACTGACCAACCGTTCTCATAAGCCAAAAGCCTTATCAAGCCAGGACTTTATCTCATCTCTGATCTTTTTGACACCCTGTATTATGGTCTCTTCGTCACCCTCGAGGCTCGAAGGGTCAGGAAAGCTCTTATGGATATATTGCTGCCCGCCGGGAAAGTAAGGACAGGTTTCTCTGGCATTATCACAGACGGTGACCACCAGATCGAACTTCTCATCTTTGAATTCATCGATACTTTTTGAATAATGGTTTGAGAGATCTATCCCGATCTCGTTCATAGCGGTGAATACATAGGGATTCACAGATGAAGGGTGCGTTCCGGCACTGTACGCTTCATAGCCCTCTTTGTAAAAATGGTTCAAGAGTCCTTCAGCCATCTGGGAACGGGCTGAATTGTGGGTGCAGATAAAGAGGATCTTCTTTCTGTCAGCTTTCATTTTCTCTTCCCTCAGGATATTGGTTAACTGATAAAAATATGGTCGGGATGACTGGATTTGAACCAGCGACCACACGACCCCCAGTCGTGTACGCTACCCGGACTGCGCTACATCCCGACGCTACGGACACAAAATCTTGCTAAAGCAATTTGACAAGTTTTTTTTGTCGGATTTTGTTGTTCTCAGCCCTGCAGTTTCAATTTCTCTCCAGGATAGAGGTGAGAACAGGACAGGCAAAATCAACCTGGTCAGGATCAGAATAGAAACCCGAAGCCGGTTAGAGAGAAGAGGTAGTTTTTGAGTATAGCAGCACTGAACGGAGTGAGCCATTTTTACGGAGACCAGTGTGTCCTGCAAGAGGTCACTTTCGCTATCGACCGTCAGAAGAAGATCGGTCTTATAGGGCGTAACGGCTCTGGTAAGACAACACTTCTCGACATCATAAGCGGTAGATTGATCCCGAAACAGGGAGCTGTCAACCGGATGAAGAACTGCCGTATCTCCTATCTGAGCCAGGCGATGAAGATCAACAGTGAACTGCCGATGTTCGAGTTCGTACTCTCTTCACACAAACATCTCAATGAAATCTCAAGCAAGATGCGAGAGCTGGAGAAAATCATCAGCCTTGAGCACGATGACTGGCATCTGAAACAACTAAGCAGATATCAGGAGGAGTTTCTCGCTCTCGATGGTTATTCTCTGGAACATCGGGCAAGATTAATACTACAGCAACTCGGGTTCTGTGAAGAATCCCTGAGCAGATTGATCAACAGCTTCAGCGGTGGAGAGAAGACCCGTATCCAGTTAGCTGCCATCCTCCTGCAACCAGCTGACCTGCTCCTGCTCGATGAGCCGACTAATCATTTAGATCTTAAAATGCGGAACTGGTTGATCAAACATCTTACCGAACTGAACATACCCTGTATCATAGTTTCGCACGATCGCTATTTCCTCGATAAGACGACCAATCACACCCTCTCTATAGAGAACCGTAAAATAGTCAGCTATGGTGGCAGCTTTTCCCTCTTCGAACAGGAATATCGTGAAAAGCAGAAAACACTCGCGAAGCAATATGAAGCGCAGCAGGCCTGGATCGCCGAAACTGAAGATTTTATCCGGCGTAACATCGCGGGACAAAAAACCAAACAAGCCAAATCGAGACTAAAAGCACTGGGAAGAGTAGAGCGTCTCGATCCGGTTCAAAAAGAGAAAAATATTAAACTCTCTTTTCAGGCAAAGAAACGTTCTGGAAATATTGTCTTTGCCTTTAATGAACTGGAATTCGGTTATCCCGGTAAAAAACTCGCCGGAAATATCAACAGCAACATTCTCTATCAGGACAGAGTAGCAATTCTTGGAGATAACGGCTGTGGCAAGACGACCTTTCTGCAACTCCTGCTGGGTGAGAAGAAACCAACAGGGGGGCATCTGCAACGCGGAGCATCACTCTCTATAGGCTACTACGACCAGTTGCATCTCTCGCTTAATGATTGCCTTACCGTCAGAGAGACCATCAACAGCGAACACATCGACTGGACTAATCAGCAGACCCTCTCCTATCTGGGCAAGTTCGGCTTCATTGGAGATGACCTGGAAAAGCGGGTGGAGATCCTCAGCGGTGGTGAAAAGGCCAGACTCTATCTCTCGCTCCTCATTGCCCGGAAACCTAATGTCCTGATCATGGACGAGCCGACCAACCATCTCGACATCTTCCTGATCGAATCGCTTGAAAAAGCTCTGCTAGAATTTCCCGGAACACTGATCTTCGTCTCGCACGACCGGTTCTTCATCGAGAATATTGCCGACCGCTTCTGGGTATTTCAAAACGGAACCATCGTGGAGACGAAGAACTGGGAAGAGCTGCTGTTGACAGCAGATGAAAAGCCGGTAAAGGAGAAGAAACACAAGACAGCTGATCCGCCCAGGGAAAAGAAGGTCAATCCGATCTTGCTCGAATTGAAGTTGAAAGATATCGAGGAGTTGCGTAGTAAGATAGAAGGGCAAGAGGATGAGCTGCACTTACTGGAGATGCAGTTTGCCAGTAAAGAGGTCATGCGTGACGCTGATAAGGTCAAGCTGCTTAACCGGCAGATAGACGAGCTACGGGACGAGATCCGAACGCTGAGAGATGAACTGGAGATGCTGGAAGAAGAATATCTGCATCTGGTAATTGGTGATTCGTAATTGGGATAAAACCAGAGGGAGGCAGAGCAAGCTTCCGGGGGCTGAGTAAGAGGCTGTGGCAAGCTGGAGCTTGCCACCCCTGTTGAATTCTTAAGAAAGCAGCAACCCCGACCATAGGTTGGATTACTTCTACCACCGGTTCAGTTTCTGTAAACTGCTTTCCTGAAATGATTTTTGAGTAGAGAGAATGTTAACAGTCTGGCCGAAATAGAAAAAAGGGCTAGCAAGCTGATAGAAGTAGAGTAAGAGGAGAAAGACTGCGAGAGAGAGTGAGCAAAGTAAGGATGATAACAGATTGTGGAGTCTTTGAGTTCTGGAGTTAAAAACCAGAGGGAGGCAGAGCAAGCTTCCGGGGGCTGAGCAAGAGGCTGTGGCAAGCTGGAGCTTGCCACCCCTGTTGGACCTGAAAGAGAGCTGTAACCGCAGCAAATGGTTCGATTCTGTTACTGCAAAATTCGTTTAGCATTCACAGAAGTAGAGCATCGGAAATGTACAAAAAACGATAAAGACTTGTTTCCTGACTGGAGCTTACCACCCCTGTTACTCCGTTACTTCGTTACCTCGTCACCTCTTCAAAACTCCAAAACTCAAGGACTCCACAACTTTTACTCCCTGCTAATCCTCCTTTGCCCATCCGGCATTACAATTAACAGCGTTAATAAAACCGTACGAGAGCAAGCTTCGGAGATACTGTCTGACGAGCGAAGCGAGGAGTTTATCGAGAGAAGTCTGTTCGAAAAGGTTTTTAGCTGTTAGATTTTACGCCGGGAGTTTTTCTTTGGTACTTTCTTTTGACGGCTCAAAAGAAAGTACTTTAATGGAATGATATTAAACATAAATCATTGGACAGAAAGTGGCAACAGAACAGGATAGGTTATGCGTTTAGGATTCACAACATCATTTCCGGTGGAAGTCATATTTGCCGCGGGTTATACCCCTGTTGACCTGAATAATATCTTCATTTCCGGAGATCCTCTGCAAAGGGTGCAGAACGCCGAGGCGAACGGTTTCCCGAGAAATATCTGCTCCTGGATCAAGGGGATCTACGATACGGTTATCGAGAATGATATCAGGACCGTGATCGGTGTCGTGCAGGGAGACTGCTCCAATACCCACTCCCTGATGTCACTGCTCAAGGATAAAGGGGTAGAGGTCATTCCCTTCTCCTTCCCCTACGAGAGGAATAGAGAATCGTTGCTCAGGGAGATCGCTACTCTCCGTGAAAGATTCGGGGTAACTGAAAAACAGGCAGCTGAGGTGAAGAGGGAACTCGATCCGATCAGAAAGAAGCTGGTTGAACTGGACAGGCTGACCTGGGAAGAGCGAAAGGTCACCGGAGAGGAGAATCATCTCTGGCAGGTCAACGCTTCTGATTTTCAGGGTGACCCGGCAGGTTACGATAAGCGGCTCGACAGTTTTCTCCGGGAGGCGAGTTCAAGCCGGCCGGCAGGAGATAATGAGATCAGACTGGCCTATATCGGGGTACCCCCTATCATCACCGATATCTATCGGTTCCTGCCGCAACAGGGTGCCGATGTTCTCTTTAACGAAGTGCAGAGGCAGTTTGCCATGCCCCATTTGAAAGATGAAATCGTTGACCAGTATTTAGCCTTTACCTATCCCTATACGGTATTCGACCGCCTGAAAGATATCGGGAACGAAGTGAAGAGACGACATATTGACGGTATTATCAGCTACTCACAGGCCTTCTGTCACCGGCAGATCGATAATATTCTGCTCAAGAAATATCTCAGGCTCCCCTTCCTGACCATCGAGGGTGATCAACCGGCAGAACTCGACGAGAGAACAAAGCTCCGCCTGGAAAGCTTTCTCGATGTTATCAGGTTTCAAAGATAAAAAACCTAACTGCTTACTCTTACTTCAATAACAACATCCTCGTCTGCTTCAGCAACTCGCCATTCGAACTGATTACGGCAAAATATACTCCGGAAGCAACTCTTTCCCTGTTCCGGTTTCTGCCGTCCCAGACGAAATAGTGTCCGGCTTCATCCTGCTCGAACCGATCAGTAGAATTAATTTTCTGTCCCCTAATGTTATAGATGGTCAACAGTGGTGTAATGCCCTCTTTATGAGAGAACCTGATCGTTGTCGACGGATTGAAGGGGTTTGGGTAGTTATTCATAAAAAAGCTATCGTCAGATATTATGAGATCTTCTTCAACAGAGACGACCGGCTCACGGAGGAAGGGGTATCCATCGTTAACTGATTGATCTTCGTCTGCTGCCCAGATATACTGGAAATCCCAGTCTACAAATGTATTATCGGCATAGGGATAGCTCATCTGAGCGGTAGTCCGGCCAAAACCTCCGTATGAAGTAGCTTGATTGCTCGTCTCAGTATCCCAGTATGATGCTGTAACGAAAGACTCCTCACCACTATATCCGACGAGGCCTCCAGTTAACGTGTTACCGCTTACGCTACCTGTAGAATAACTATTGTCGATTGTGACTTCAACAGATATATAGACTGTACCGAAATCGATGAAAAAACCCTCCATATGTCCAACCAGGCCTCCGACATATTCATTCCCTGCTACATCCGATCTGCTGTAACAATCAATGATATTCGAGCAGATCTGATAACCTACCAGACCGCCGGCATGTGTTCCGGAAGCCGTTACATTACCTGCGGAATAGCTGTTGCTTAGTACACAGTCCTGTACAATATCTCCTGATATCCAGTCAAATGCTTCATGTCTCCCGATCAGACCGCCGACATTATTGTTTCCATTAACTTCTGCTAAGCTGTGGCAGAAGTCAATAATCAGAGCGTGATTCAAGCCTACAAGCCCGCCGATATCGTCATTCCCCACAACTGTTCCTGAACTCGAGCTGTTACTGATAGTCGTAAGGTAGTGGCTCCAGCCGGTCATCGCTCCGACGCAGTCAATACCGGATATGCTGCCGGAGATGTGACAATCATCAATAACAGTGTTCCAGTTGCTGAACCCAACCAGACCCCCGACATAATGATAACCTGTTACATCAACATCGCTCAGGATCAGGTTTTCTATTCGTGCACCGTTTATCCAGCCGAAGAGCCCTATGTATGAAGTAAAACTCCTGTTTAGATTAAGATTGGCAATCGTATGTCCGTTTCCGTTGAACTCTCCGAGGAAATAGGGAATATAAAAACCGGGCCGGCTGCCGAGATCGAGGTCTGTGTTCAACAGGAATCTATACTCATCAAACTGTCCGAAAGCGAGCAAAGTGCTTAAATCGTCGAAAGACTCGAGAAGATAATACTCACCGCTGCTCGAGAGATAATCAGTTATATTCAATGACAGGTCATTGGCGAGCCAGGTATTGAAGAGAGTGCTGTCCAGAGCACCAGTTGTGATTATCTGCTCACCATTGATCAGTACCTCTTCAAAGTTGTAAAAACAGTTGGTGATAACTATTCTGTCTTCATAACCACCTATCAGGCCGCCGGTTAAGGAATCTCCGCTGACATTACCGCTGCTGTAACTATTCGTGAAACGTGAAGTATTCCTCGCAGAACCTGCCAGGCCACCTACATACGAGGTGCCGCTCACATCCATTGTGCTGTAGGAATTGAGTATCCGGGCAGAGACAATGGAGCCTATCAGACCACCAATCCGCTGCGAACCTCCGGTCACACTGCCGGTTGAATAACAGGTATCAATCTCGCAATTCCACCCATCAGTAAAACCGGCTATTCCCCCTACATTATTCATTCCATTGATACTACCGGTGGCATAGGAGCCCGAAACTGTAGAGTCTGCTCTCATCATACCGGTCAGGCCGGCAACATTATGTAATCCTGTTATGTCGGCATTGGTGACTCCGATGTTCTCAAGATTAGCGTTCTGCAAATAGCCGAAAAGGCCTATGCAAGAAGTCTCAGGCCGATTAATGAAGAGGCCGTCTATAATGTACTCCTGCCCGTCGTAAGAACCGGTAAAAGGTTGATTATCATACAGATGAAGCCAGTATCCTATCGGACTCCAACCCTGTCCGGCAAACCAGTCAATGGTTGCGGTTGCATCTATATCGGCTATCTGTATGTAATGATAATTCCAGCGTGCCGGGCTTTCGGCAATCCAGTATAGATTTTCCAGTGAAGCAATTTCATAGGCATTCCCGGCACTACCATTTCCAGCATCAGGTGGAGTTGCTGTCTGTGCATAGAGACCGATACAGAAAGCGGTCAAGATAATCGTTGTGGTGAGGCGTTTCATCAATAGCTCCATTTTGAATTTTCAGACTCTTTTAGTGAGTTAAGTATTGCATTATCAGTCGATTTTAGAAGCAAATCCAGATTCAAACTGTCAAGGATAAAGGGAATAAGGCAGTTTAGCAAATGTCTTGAGCATTAGAGCAAGTCATTGATGGCCTCTCACTTGCATTATGAAAACCAGACCTGACTTTTTTCTCATCCCGTCTCTGGATCGAGCTGCCAGAGAAATAGATTGACTTGACGATTTGATATTTTTTTCTGAGTAGATATGAAATCAACCATAATAGAGGCAATTATATGAGCTACATCAGCGCTAAAATGAAACGAACTCACTATACAGGAGAACTGAGTTCTGAGCTTATCGGTCAAGAGGTGATCCTGATGGGTTGGGTACACCGGCGAAGGGATCTGGGGAATCTAATCTTTATTGATTTACGTGATGTTACCGGTATGGTCCAGCTAGTCTTTCACCCCCAGGATGAAGAGTTACACCATAAAGCTCATCAATTGCGAAACGAATTCGTGATTGGGGTTAAGGGAAAGGTAAACAGACGTTCGGAAGAGAATATCAATCTGAAGATCCAGAATGGTATGCTGGAGATAGAGGTCACTGAACTGACCATCTTTAACGAATCTGCACCGTTACCGATGCAAATCAATGAACTGATTCTTCCCGATGAAGATCACCGGCTGGAATACCGCTATCTCGATCTGAGAAGGGAAAAGTTACGCAATATTATCCTGATGCGGCATAAGATCATCTTTCTGATGCGAAAATTCCTGAATGAGAGGAAATTCTATGAGATCGAGACCCCTATTTTGATGCGCAGTACTCCCGAAGGTGCCCGTGACTATCTCGTCCCGAGCAGGGAGTATCCGGGCAAGTTCTTTGCCCTGCCACAATCTCCCCAGATCTATAAACAGCTTCTTATGATCAGCGGTTTCGACCGCTATTTCCAGATTGCCCGCTGTTTCAGGGATGAAGACCTCAGGGCAGACAGACAGCCGGAATTTACCCAGCTCGACCTGGAGATGAGTTTCGTTGAAGAACAGGAAATCTTTACCATAATGGAGGATATGTTCCGGGAGTTGTTTCTTGAACTGCTCGGTATCGAACTACCGGAGGCTTTTCCCCGCCTGAGTTATAAAGAGGCCATGAACCGTTATGGCTGTGACAAGCCGGATACGCGATTCGGCATGGAACTGACCGATCTCTCTACTATCTTCCAGGAGAGCGAATTCATGGTCTTTAAATCGGCACTCGCTCAAAAGAACGGCTCTATTCGTGCTGTCGTAGTCAAAAGAGGTGCCGATTTCTCCCGCAAGCAGATCGATGAACTGACCGATCTGGCCAAGCATTTAGGCGGCAAGGGGTTAGCCTTCTGCAAGATCCGGAAAAACAAACCGGAGAGTGGAATTGCGAAATTTATCAGCGAAAATGAAGCCAGTCAACTACTGAAGCAGACAGAGGCTGTTGATGGTGACCTGATCCTCTTCGCTGCTGATTGCGATGCGATCGTCTTTAAGGTACTGGCAGGAGTAAGAAACCATCTCGGAAAGAGCCTTAAGCTCTATGATGATGAGAGTTTTTCCTTTGTCTGGATAACCGATTTTCCACTCTTCATGTATGATGAGGAGACCGGAAGATGGGAGACGGCACATCACATGTTCAGCCTCCCGAAAGAGGAGCATCTGTCCTATTTCGAAAACGAAGAGAACTGGGATAAGATAGAGGGGCATCTCTATGACCTTGTCTGTAATGGAATAGAACTCTCTTCGGGCTCAATCAGATGCCACCGTTACGATATCCAGAAGAAGATATTCGATGTTCTCGGTTTCACGGAAGAGGAGTTAGAACAGAAGTTCGGCTTCTTCCTGAATGCCCTTAAATACGGAACTCCGCCTCACGGAGGAATTGCTCCCGGGATAGACCGTATCGTAATGTTGATGACTGGAGCAGAATCTATTCGAGATGTAATT